>Ga0160429_1000073_pt1 | contig 127833 bp, 116 predicted proteins | sample SolpanmetagenomR_FD_108199 | JGI IMG/M metagenome (GOLD analysis project Ga0160429, IMG submission 108199) | Solar panel surface microbial communities from Lawrence Berkeley National Laboratory, California, USA - R | ecosystem: Engineered > Built environment > Solar panel > Unclassified ...
CGAGTACTACTACGCGTGGTCGCACTCCAGCAACCACCTGCCGGTGCAGTACATGATTTCCTGCTTCTGGGAAGGCCAGGAGGGCAGCTTTCTGCTCTGGATATTCTGGCACGTGGTGCTGGGGCTGGCCATCATGAAGTTCAACAAGCAGTGGGAAGCGCCCGTGCTGGCCGTGTTTGCCACGGTGCAGGCCTTCCTGGTGAGCATGATTCTGGGCGTGGTTGTGGGTAGCGTCAAGATTGGCTCGTCGCCGTTCATCCTGCTACGCGACTTCATGGTCGACCTGCCGGTGTGGAAGCTCAACCCCAACTTCGTGCCCAAGGATGGCACCGGCCTCAACGCCCTGCTCCAAAACTACTGGATGGTGATTCACCCGCCCACGCTGTTTTTGGGCTTTGCCCTCACGCTGGTGCCGTTTGCTTTCGCCATCGCCGGCCTCTGGAAAAAAGAGATTACGACCTGGGTGAAACCCGCCCTGCCCTGGACCGCCTTTGGCGGCGCCGTGCTCGGCATCGGCATCATGATGGGCGCCTACTGGGCCTACGAAACCCTCAACTTCGGCGGCTACTGGAACTGGGACCCGGTGGAGAACGCCGTGTACATTCCGTGGCTGGTGCTCATCGCGGCCCTGCACGGCATGGTGCTGTGGCAGCGCCGCCGCACCGGCCTGCGCACCGCCTATGCCTTGGTGGTGGCCACGTTCGTGCTCATTCTCTACGCCACTTTCCTCACGCGCAGCGGCGTGCTGGGCAGCGCCTCGGTGCACTCCTTTACGGACCTCGGCCTGTCGGGGCAGCTTATTATCTACCTGGCGTTCTTCACCGTGGGCGCCATCGCGCTGCTGGCTAGCCGCTGGAAGGAAATCCCGGTTTCGGAGAAAGAGCTGACCGCCTACAGCCCCGAGCTGTGGGTGTTCGTGGGCGCTACGGTGCTGTGCCTGGCCGCCTTCCAGGTGGTGGCGACCACCAGCATTCCGGTGTATAATTCCTTCCTGGGCTTCATCGGCATCAAGTCGAACCTAGCGTTGCCGGCCGACCAGATTCAGCACTACACCCGTATTCAGCTGTGGGCGGGCGTGCTGATTGGCCTCGTGTCGGGTATCGGCCAGATTTTTTGGTGGCGCCCGGCCAAGGAGTCGGCCCTGAATGCCTTGGCCACGCCCACTATGCTGGCGCTGCTCACCACGGCGCTCGTGGTGCTGCTCACGCGCTATTTCGGCCACACCATGTCGGCGCCCTACGTGGTGCTGCTGCTGGCGGGCCTGTTCGGCATCATGACCAACGCCTCGGCCATCTTCGGGCTGTGGCGGCGCGGGGTGCAGCTCTCGGGCGGCGCGGTGGCCCACCTGGGCATTGCGCTCATGCTGCTGGGCATCCTGGCCTCGTCGGGCTACTCCAACATCATTTCGCGCAACACCAGCGGCAAGCTCATCTCGCGCGACATGGACGACAAGGGCAACGAGGAAAACGTGCTGCTGTGGCGCAACGAAACCGGCGCCATGAACGGCTACGACGTGACCTACTCGGGCCAGTACCTCGAAGTGCCCGGCCTGCCCGAGTACGTGAACACGCAGATGATTTACCGCACCGACGACGAGTACAAGGCCGTGGCCCGGGGTGAAATAAAGCAGGGCGACAAGGTGTATTTCCACACCGGCGACTCGCTCAACATCCTGCCCGAAAACACTTACTACCGCGTCGAGTACACCGACAAGAAGAACGGGCAGAAATTCACGCTCTACCCCCGCGCCCAGGTGAACGAGGAGATGGGCGGCCTGCTGGCCTCGCCGGCCTTGCAGCGCTTCTGGGACCACGACATCTACTCGCACATCTCGTCGGTGCCCGACCCGCGCAAGGAGATTCCGTGGAGCACCGCCGTGCCGCACGAGCTAAGCGTGGGCGATACGCTGTTTTTGAACGACTACTTCGCCGTGTTCCGGGCCATTGAGCAGGCGCACGAGGTGCCGGGCATCAAGCTGGAGAAGGGTGACATTGCCCTGCAAGCCGACATGATTATCACCGGCGAGAAGGGCCGCGAATACCACGCCCACCCCGTGTTTCTGCTGCGCGACCGCCAGGTGGGCCGCGTGCCCGAAATCGTGGAGGACCTGGGTCTCAAAATCAGCCTCGACCAGATAGACCCCGTGAAGGGCAAGTTCACCTTCTCCATCGCCACTACCGGCAAGGACTACATCATCCTCAAGGCCACCGAAAAGCCCTTCATCAACCTGCTGTGGGGCGGCACCCTGCTCATGGGCCTCGGCCTGCTGCTGAGCATGCGCCAGCGCAAAGCCGGCCGCGCCGCGGCCCCGGTGGCGGCGCCCGCCGGCCGCACCGGCGCCCCCCGGCCCCGGGCCGTGGCCTAGCCCCCGCTGTAAGTAGCGACGCGTTGCAAGAGCGGCGACAGGTACCCCGGAGCTTTCGGGATGCCTGTCGCCGCTCTTGCATAGCACCCCGAAGGTCTGTCTTAGGGTGGGTGTCGCCGCTCTTGCATAGCACTCTAAAGGCTTTAGGGGGCCTGTCGCCTCTTTTGTATGATACCCTAGAGGCGCTAGGGTGGGTGTCGCCTCTCTTGTAAGGCACCCTAGAGGCGTTAGGGTGCCTGTCGCCTCTTTTGTAAGGCAGCCTAAAGGCGCTAGGGGGCCTGTCGCCTCTTTTGCATGGCACCCTAAAGCCTTTAGGATGGGTGTCGTCTCTTTTGCATGGCTTGCCCGGTGGGCGCAGCCGCCACCAAAAAAGGCCACCCCGACGGGGTGGCCTTTCTTATAGGTCAGCAAGCAGAAACTACTTCACGATGGCCAGCTGGCGGGTCATGGTTTCGTCGCCGTTGCGCACTTGCAGGTGGTAGATGCCAGGGGCCAGGGTGCTCAGGTCGAGGCGGTTGGTGTAGTTATCGCGGGCGGCACCCGTGTACACTAGCTGGCCCAGGGTGTTGGTGACGCGCACGGCCAGGCCGGCTTTGGCCTGGGCGCCGTGAACTTCGAGGTCGAACAGGCCGGTGGCCGAGGGGTTGGGGAACACCGTGACGGCGCGCAGCAGGGCGGCCGACGAGGTGGCCGTTACCACGCTGCTCGTGATGTTCAGGTCGTCGATGTAGAGGTTGCCCTGGTTGGCATCGCTATACACGTGGAAGCCCACGTACTGCGTGCCCGCGCCGGGCGTGAACACGGCCACGGCCGGCGTCGAAGTGGCATTGGCCAGCGCGTAGCTCGTGTTGGTAATGGCCGCGTTGGTGTAGAGCGTAGTGGTTTGGCCGGCCGGGGTGGCGGTGGGGCCCACCTTCACTTCCAGCTTCTCGGTGTAGTTGGAAACGGTATTGGGCAGGCCCTCGCCGCGGTAGCGGAACGCCACCTGGTAGCGGGTGCTGGCCGCCGTGGTCAGGGCCGGGGTGAAGAACCAGTCGTCGGCCGCCACGCTGTTGGCGATGGCGCTGGTGTAGCGCAGGGCGTTTACGCCGGCGTAGGGCGCCGTTTTGTTGATGGCCCAGGTGGCCTTGTCGTTGTTGGCATCGAGCACCGTGAGGCCGCAGGGCAGGCCGGTGGCCGTGTACTCAAACCCTTCCGAGTAGGGGAAGGTGGCAATGGTGGTCACGGCATTGCAGGGCGTGCTGAACGCTACCGGCCCGGCCAGGAAGCTGCCGCTACCCCCGCCCGCGCAGTTGCTGCGGATGTAGAGCTGGTAGTTGGCACCCGGCTGCAAGTTGGTGAGCGTAGCCGGCGAGCCGGTAACCGTGGCCGTGGTGCCGCCGTTGCCGGGCTGGAAGCCCACCGGCCCGTAAATGAGCTGGTAGCTGCCCGTGGCCGCGGCATCGGTGAAGGTAACGGTGGCCGTGGTGGCCGTGGTGCCCGTCACGGCCAGGGCCGTGGGCGCGGCGCAGGTGGGGGTGGGGGCCAGCCCTATCTCCATGCCTAGGCGGAAGGCGTAGGTCGGCGCCAGGTCAGTCCAGCCGATGCTGCCGTTCTGGGAGTAGAAGAAGGTATTGGCGCGAACCGGGGTTTCAGACTGGGTAGCCAGGCTGATGCCCGAGTTGGAGGCTTCGCGCACGCCCATATAAAACGTGCTGGGCAGCTGAATGGCCGGCAGCGGCACCGTTACGGCGCCCCCAGCGGCGGTGCGGTTCTGCACGGCCGACGAGTAGAGCAGCTTGCCGGGCAAGCCATTGCCGCCGTTGGCATCGTAGAGCAGCACTTGGTAAGCGGTAGTAGCATTGGGGTTCGTGGCGGCCACCGCTCCGAAGGTGATGATGGCATCGGTGGGCACGGCCGCGCTGCTCAGGGTGTACTTAGTAGCCAGCACCGACACCGAGTTGCTGAAGATGCTGAACGAGCTAGTGTAGCTTTTGGCCGGGTCAACGTAGCTCAGGCGTGTGGCCGACACGACTTGCCCGGTAGTGGCCGCGTTGTTGGTGTTGTCGCCATCGGCCGGCACCGACACCGTCAGCAGGTTGTTGCCGGCCGTCATGGTCGCCGGCAGGTTGCCCAGCGCCACCACCGTGGTAGCCCCCGGGGCCAGCGAGGCAATGGTGGCGTTGGCCGAGAAGGGGTTGGCCCCCGTCACGGTCAGCGTAACCGGAATATTGGTCTGAGTGGCGGTGCCCAGGTTGGTGATGGCGGCGCTCACCGGCTGCGGCAGGGCCGTGGGCGAGGGCACCTTGCCCAGCGAATAAACTGCGCGGGCCGCGATGTCGTTGCTCGGGGCCGTCGAGGGCGTGAAGCGGAACGTGCGGCCCGCATCGGGCAGGGCCACCGAGGCAATGCCAAACACATTGAGCAGGCCCGTCGAAGACACCGAATAAAAGTTGGCCGGGGTGGCCGTGCTCCAGTCGTCGCCGGGGCCTTTGGCCATCTGCACCAGCTGGCCGGTCGAGAAGCCCGAGCCCTTCAGGCCCACCTGCGTGAGGCGCCCGGTGGGCGTGCCGGTGCCGGCCGTGGCCGCGTCATACACCAGCTCCACCACGTTGGTGGTTTCGTAGAGGCGCACCTGAAAGCTCATGTTGGCAATCTGGGTGGGCGCTACCTGCACCTTGTCCTGCACGTTTTTCCACTGAATGGTGCACACTCGGTTGGGCGCCGTGCCGGTGGTGCTCACCCGGTACTCGGCCCCGCCCGCCGAGCCTTCCTTCAGGTCGATGTTGAGCGGCGCGATGATGTAGGGGTTGTTAGCCGCCTGAAAAGGGTCGGTCGAAGGCGAGCCGTTCTCGTTGGTAAACATGGCCGTGCCCGTGGGCGCCGTGCTACCCAGCTTCAGAAAGCCGTTGGTATTGAGCACAAACTGCGTAAACGTCGCCCCGTTGAAGACGAACGAGAAGCCCAGGTCCTGCGCCGCTGAGTTGGCATCGTCGGTGTTGGCGGTGGCGATGGCGGTGCCCGTGGCCGCCAGGTCGGTATAGGAGGTAACGAGGTTGGTCGTGGCCCCCACGGTGTAGGTCAGCGTTTGGGCCCGCGCGGCTGTGGCGCCGGCCAGCAGCAAGCCCGCCAGGCCCAGTAGCCGCAGGCTCCGTTTAGGTCCCCCAGTGTAAGGATTCGTCATAGAAAAAAGAAAGTGAAAAAGGAAGCGAATGAAGTGAAAGCGGGCTGGCTGGCCACTACGCACCGCGTAGTTTATGAGTAAAAGCTAAACCTAACTTGCTTGCGCCCACAATATGCCACTTTTTCAGCAAATAATCACCGCTGCCCACCTGTTTTTCCGGCCCCGGCGCCCCGCTTCCGGCTTTTGAGGCCAGGCCTGTCGCGCCGCCGCCCGACCTTTGGCCCCGATGGCACCTGTTGAACCCACTACTTCCCTGCGCATCGGGCTATTTGGCGCCGGGCGCGTAGCCAGCGCGCTGGCGCCGGCCCTAGCGGCGGCCGGGCACCGGCTGGCCTTCGTGGCCAGCCGCACGCCGGGCGCGGCGCTGGCGCTGGCCGCCACGCTGCCCGGCTGCCCGGCCCTGGCCCAGCCGGCGGCCCTGGCCGCCCCGCCCCCCGCCGATGTATACCTGCTGGCCGTGCCCGATGCGGCCGGGCCCGCGCTGGCCGCCGCCGGCGCTTGGCCGGCCGGCAGCGTGGTGGCGCACGTGGCCGGGGCCCTGCCGCTGGCTAGCCTGGTGCTGCCGGCCGGGGTCCGCGCCGGCGTGCTGTACCCGCTCCAAACCTTCAGCCCCGGCCGCGCCATCGACTGGCCGGCGGTGCCGCTGTTTGTGGAGGGCGCCGACCCCACCGCCGAGGCCACCCTGCTGGCCCTGGCCCGCAGCCTCAGCCAGCGGGTGGCGCTGCTGGGCTCGGCACAGCGGCTGCGGCTGCACCTGGGGGCCGTGTGGGCCAGCAACTTCACCAACCATGTGCTGGGGGTGGCCCACGCCCTGCTGGCCGAGGCCGGCCTGCCCCTGGCACTGCTGCACCCACTGGTGCGCGAAACCGTAGACAAGGCCCTGGCCACCCACTCGTCGCCCTTTGCGGTGCAAACCGGGCCTGCCGTGCGCCACGATGCCCCCACGCTGGCCGCCCACGAGGCTGCGCTGGCCACCCACCCGGCCTGGCAGGCGCTCTACGCGCAGCTCTCGGCCAGCATCCAGGCGGCCGAGGCGAGCAAGACCCCGGCCGGGTAAAACATTGCTGCTCCGTTCCTTCTTTCTACTTCTTTCTCCGGCAGGCGTGCTTCCCGATTCCGACCCGGGCGGCCTTAACTTTGCGCTTTGCATCAGGCCCTAGCGGCAACCGACTATTTTGACTCCCTCGACGATAATTTTTCAGTTTCAGGACGGCCAGCCCGCCCAAACCCACGTGGCCGCCAGCGGCGAATCGGTGCTCGACGTGGCCCTCAACAACGGCATTCAGCTCCAGCACAACTGCGGCGGCGTGTGCGGGTGCAGCACCTGCCACGTCTACATCGAAAAGGGCGGCAATGAGCTGCCCGAGATTTCCGACAAGGAAGAAGACTTCATTGACCGGGCCATCAACCCGCGCCTCACCTCGCGCCTGGCCTGCCAGTGCGTGCTGCCCAATGAGCGCCTCGAAGTCGTGGTCACCATTCCGCCCCAGCACTTTTTGGGTCACTAATTTTTCAGGGTAGGAGGGTGTGAGGGTAGGAGGGTAAGAGTTTTGCCAAGTGCTGACTCCGCTTTTTACCCTCCTGCCCGCTTACCCTCCTACCCCCTTTCCTTCCAAAAATGAACCACTACGAGCCGCCCATCAACTGGGCCGACCACGAAGACATCGCTATTGCCCTCTACGAAAAGTTTGGCGACGACTTTACGGAAGCCAAAATCTACCGCATTCGCTTTACCGAGCTGCTGGAGTGGATACTAACGCTGCCCAACTTTGAGGGCACCCGCGAGCAGGCCAACGAGGGCCACCTGGAGCAGATTCAGGCCAAGTGGGTGTACGAGTGGCGCGACCACCAATAGGTAATAGCTGAACCCCGCCGCCGGCCCTGCGTATGAAGCTGCCGGCCTGGCTAGCCTCATGCAGGGGCCGCAGCCGGGCCTATTTCTCCTTTTTGTTGATTCCATGAAAACCGGGACCGTAAAATTTTTCAATGAAACCAAAGGCTTTGGCTTCATCACCGACGACGCCACGAAGGAAGATTTCTTCGTGCACATCACCGGCCTCAACGGCGGGCAGATTCAGCAAAACGACCGGGTGGAGTTCGAAACCCAGGAAGGCCGCAAGGGCGTGAACGCCGTGAACGTGCGCCGCGTGTGAGGCCCCGGCCCCACGGCCTCGGACTACCTCGTACCAAACGCCCCTGCCGGCTTGCCGGCGGGGGCGTTTTGCGTGCCGCCCGCCCGGCCTGCCCGTACCTTGCAGGCTGATATCACCTTCCCACCGCCATGCCCCTAGCCCCGCCGCCTGTGCCCGCCCCCGGGCCGCCCCCGCCGGGCGGGGCCGAGGAGCTGCTGCCCGGCGGGGGCCAGGGCGGGCGGCTGCTACGGGCGCTGCCCGGTCTGGTGCGCTGGCCCAACCTGGCCATTATGCTGCTGAGCCTGGTGCTGGTGCGGGTGCTGCTGCTGCCCGGCCGGCCGCTGGGGGTGCTGCTGGCGCCCGGCTTTGGGCTGCTGGTGCTGGCGGCGCTGCTGGTGGCAGCGGCCGGCTACATCATCAACGACTACTACGACGTCAAGATTGACGCCATCAACCGGCCCGACCGGCTGGTGGTGGGGCGGCTGCTGGGCCGCCGCCGCGCCATGCTGGCCCACGTGCTGCTGAGTGGGCTGGGAGTGCTGCTGGCAATGGCCCTCTCGTGCCCGCTGGGGTTCGTCACAATGGGGGCGGCGGCGCTACTCTGGGGCTACTCGGCGCGCTTCAAGCGGCTGCCGCTGGTGGGCAACGTCAGCATCGGGGCCCTCACGGCGGCGCTGGTGCTGCTGCCCGAGCTGCAACTGCTCACCGGGCGGCAGGCAGTGTGGCTCTACGCGCTGGCCGCGTTTCTACTCACGGTGGTACGCGAGATTATCAAGGACATTGAGGATATGCGCGGCGACGCGCAGCACGGCTGCCGCACGCTGCCGCTGGTGTGGGGCGTGGCGCGCAGCAAGTGGGTAGCCGGCTTTTTCCTGGTCTGCCTGCTGGCCCTGGTGCTGGGCGTGGCCGGGCAACTGCTGGCCTGGGGTCGCTGGCCGCTGGCCACCTGGCTGCTGGCGCTGGTGCTGCTGCCGCTGCTGGAGCTAGCCCGGCGCCTGCTGCGCGCCGACCGCCGCCGGCACTTCCGGCAGCTCAGCACCTGGTGCAAGGGCATTATGCTGGCTGGTGTGCTCAGCATGCTGCTGGTGTAAAGGCTAAGCGGCGCTCCGATACCGCCGCTGGCTTTCTGAGGAAAAGATGAAGCTGCGCCTTATGGGAATCCAACCGCTAGGGGTTAAAATCCGTTAGGCCTGCACACGCTTTCTTCTTTTTTTATTTATATGCGCTTTTTTCCGCTGCTAGTAGGGTTGTTGGGTTGTGCCAGCGTCGCCTTTGGCCAGGGGCTGCCCGCTGGCCAGACCGGGGAAACCAAACCTCCGAAACGAATTACCATCCTGCCCGTGCCGGTGCTGTTTTATCAGCAGGAAACCGGCGCCGGCTACGGCATCGGCGGCCTGCTGAGCGGCCGGCTGGGTACCGACACGCTCACGCGGGCCTCCAACATGCGGGCGCAGTTCTGGACCACCCAAAAGAGCCAGTCGCTGGTGCAGTTTGTGCACACCATCTACTCGCCGGGCGAGAAGTATTACCTGAACGGCGAAATCAGCTCCTATAAAAACCGCCTCTACTATTTCGGCATCGGCAACGACGCGCCGCAGGTGCAGAACAGCAACCGCTCGTTCCTGGATTTTCAGCTATTTATCATCAACCAGCGCATCCAGAAAAGCATTGCTAAAAACCAGTTCCTGGGCTTACAGTACCGCCTGTCGCGGGTCTATAATCTCTCGCAGGAGCAGGGCCGCATCAATGACAACGGCGACGAGATAGCCCCGACGAACAACCCGAACACGCAGAACTACTTCAACCAGGACCCGCGCCTCGACCAGCGCCAGCGGCTCAACTTTAGCCTCTCGGGTATCGGTCCGGTCTATACCTTCGACAGCCGCGACGTGGCCCTGGCTGCTTCCAAAGGCAGCCTGCTCGACTTGCAGCTAATGGTTAACGGCGGCTTCGTAGGTTCCGACTACAACTTCGTGCGCTACCAAGTCGATGCCCGCCACTTCCAGCGCATTTTCAGCGATAAGACCATCCTGGCGCTGCAAGTGCTGGGGCAGTTTCACTCGGGCAACGTGCCGTGGTACGGCCTGGCCGGCATGGGTGCCAACCTCGGCGGCACGCTCTACAACAACGCCAACCTGATGCGCGGCATCTACGAGCAGCGCTTTCGCGACCGCCAGATGGTAACTGCCCAGGCCGAGCTGCGCCAGCACCTGTTCTGGCGCATCGATGGGGCCGCCTTTATTGGGGCCGGCCAAGTGGGCTACGACCTCAAGGATTACAGCTTCGGCGGCATTCACACGGCCGGTGGCGTAGGCGCGCGCTTCAACTTCATTCGCCGCGACCGCGTGAACCTGCGCTTCGACTACGCCTTCGGCACCGACCCCGGCTTTTACTTCGCCATCGGGGAGGCCTTTTAAGCAGCAGCATAAACCCAGCTACTTTCGCAAGGCTGCGCTACCCGCAAAGGTGGCGCAGCCTTCTTTTTTAGCTAACCCAATTAGCTAAGCCTCAGGGTTTGGATTCAATTGATTTTCAAAGAATTATTTATAATTTGTGATGAAGTAAAAATGAAAATTACGCGTTCAGGTAAAAATTAGGCTGGCAATTCCTATCCTTCGGCGGGCCGGGGCGTACATAGGCTCCTCTATGGACCAACTCGCCCAGCCAGCTCGCTTCCACGCCACGCGTGAGGCCGCGGCCTCCGTTCCCCCGGCCCTCCTTTTTCAGCCGCCTACCGAAGAGCAGCTGCTGCACCAGGCCGAGCGCGCCCTGCGCCGCCAGCTGCCGCCACCGCTGGCCGCCCTGCAAGCCTGCGTTATCATTCCGGCCAAGGATGAGGCTACCTCGCTGCCCGCTACCCTGGCGGCGCTGGCGGCCCAGACCACGCGGAGCGGCCAGGCCCTGCCGGCCGGTATGCTGGAAGTCATCGTGCTGGCCAACAACTGCCTAGACCGCACGGCGGCGGCCGTGCGCCAGTCGGCCCGCCGCCACCCCAACCTAGTGGTGCACGTGGCTGAGGTGCAGCTGCCGCGCCCGCAAGCCCACGTGGGCCGCGCCCGCCGCCTGCTGCTCGATGAGGCCGCCGCGCGCCTAGAAAATACCATTGGCCCCACCGGCGTGCTGCTCAGCACCGACGCCGACACGCTGGTGGCCTCGACTTGGCTGGCTGCTACCCTGCACGAAATCGAAACCGGCGCCGAAGCCGTGGGTGGCCGCATCCTTACCCAGACGCCGGCCGCCGTGGAGCCCTGCCCCGTGCGGCGCATTCAGCTGCGCGATGCGGCCTACCGGGTGCTGCTGCGCCAGCTCGAAGACAAGCTTGACCCCTGCACCGCCGACCGCTGGCCCTGCCACCACCAGCACTACGGGGCTAGCCTGGCCCTCACGGTGCGGGCCTACCGGCAGGTGGGCGGCCTGCCCGTGGTGCCATTCCTGGAAGACGAGGCGCTGTGGCAATTATTGCTGAAGCACGACCTGCCGGTGCGCCACAGCCCGCACGTGCAGGTATATACCTCAGCCCGCCGCAGCGGGCGCGTCGAGGTCGGCCTGTCGTGGCAGCTGCGCGAATGGGACAACCTCACCGCCCAGCGGCAGGAGCCACTGGTACCTTGCCCGCACGAACTGGTGCGCGTGTGGCGGGCCCGCCGCCGCCTGCGCGCTTGGTGGCAGGCTGGCGCCAAAGCTGCCAGCCCCGAGCTGGCCCGGCTGGCCCGCGCCGTGGAAGTATCCATGAACGACCTGCTTCAGCAGGCGCGCCAGGCCACAGCCTTCGGCCAGCTCTGGGGCTGGGTTGAAGCTACCCGCGGCGCCGTGCTGCCCGTGCCGCTGGCCGGCGCCCTGCGCGACCTGCGCACCTACCTGCGCGAAGGCGTAGCGGGAGGCTAGTGCCTACCGGCGCTCGAATAAATCAAGCCGATACTTGTCGGCCCGGTGGCCGTGCCGGTGGGCCAGCGGGCCAGTGGGGCCGGCTTTTTCGAGAAAAAACTCGTGCACCTCGTCGCCCGTCTGGGGGTAGTCGGGCACCACGGGCGTCCAGTGCACCAGCAGCAGCTGCGCGCCGGCGGGCAGCGCGGCCAGCATGAGGTCGGCGGCGCGGGCCAGGTCGGCGGGCGACCAGTAGTAGCCTACTTCCGACAGCAAAATCAAGTCGAACTGCTCCTGCGGAAACTCGCTGGGCACCTGCATGCGGTGCAGCTCTACCTGCGGCAGGCCAGCGCAGCGCTGGCGGGCCTGGGCCAGGGCGGCCTCGCTCACGTCTACGCTCAGCAGCTGGCCGCAGCGCAGGGCCAGTTGCGCCGTGAGCACCCCGATGGAAGAGCCAATCTCAAACGCCCGCTCGTAGCGCGGCCGGTCGAGGGCGGCCAGGGTGTCGGTGTACTTCTGGCGCTCGTAGGGGCTGCTGGCGAAGGCCCAGGGGTCTTCGTTGGCCCGGTACACATCATCGAAATAGTTGGGGTCTAGCGTATTGGGCTGGTTGGTGTTCATGGCATGGGAGCTTCAATAAAGGCCTCGGTGGGTTGGGCGAAGTGCGCCAGCATCTCGGCCGATAGCAAAAAGCCGCTGGGGTCGTCGGTAATGGTACCGGGCGCTAGCTGCGAGCGGTGTGCGGCAATAGCCCGCTGCTTCTGGGCTAGCACGGTCCCGATGGCGAGCCGGAAGCCAGTGCCCTCGCCGGGCTGGGGCAGGTCGGCGGCGGCGGCGCGCTCCCAGGCCCACACCACGTATTCGAGGCGGCGCGGCGGGTGGGGCAGGCTAGCTAGCGCGGCGGCCGTGAGGCGGCTGGTGGCGCGGTGGTCGGGGTGAGGGTCGCGGCGCCAGGGCACCAGCACTGTTTTGGCCTGCTGCTCAGTCAGAAAAGCGGCTAGCTTGCCGGTGGCTTCTTCGAAGGCCGGGCCCTCGCTGGGTACCTGGCTATCGGGCAAGCCTAGGTACAGCACATTATTTTCCTCAACACCCAGCACAGCCAAGGCGTGGCGCAGCTCGGCGTAGCGCAGCTCGCGCCGGGCGGCGGCCGAAAATTCCTGCGAGTGTGGGTGCGACATGGTGCCATTGCTCACGAGCACGGCGGCCACTTCCTGGCCGGCCTGCCGTAGCAGGGCCAGCAAGCCACCGCAGCCCAGGGCCTCGTCGTCGGGGTGCGGAATGACGATGACCGTGCGGCCCAGCGTGGCGGCATAGCTGGCCGGCCGCACCGGGTAAGAATCAAAAGGCAAGGCAGACATAGAAGATGAGCAGACCATTAAAACAGGCACTAGCTGCATCCCCTACGCGTTTTTCGGCAAAAAAGCCGGTAAAAAAGCCAAACGGAGAATGGCTCCAGTTGGCTTTTGTAAGCAAAAGTCTGCCTTAGCAGCGCCTAAGGTTGAGGTTACGAGCCAAACCTGGGCCAGCCAGCCGCCGGCCCCAAGTCCTCAAGCTGGTAGCCGTTTGGCCCGGCTAAAAGAGCTGATAGGCTGGCTTGTCCGAAGCCAGGGCAAAGCGGCCGGCGTCGGCCACGGTGGCATCGGGGGCGGGCTGGCGCAGGTAGTGAGTGAGGTCGCGGTGCAGGCGCTCGAAGGGCTCGGGCTGGAGCAGGCCGCGCGCGCCCACGCTGCGCTCGGCCAGGCGCAGGGTTTGCAGGCAAATATCCTCGGTAGTGGCGCGCAGGCTGTTTACGTAAGCCGCCAGGGCCTCGGGGCGCACGGTGGCCAGGCCGGCCGGGGTGGGGGGCAGGGCGGCGTGCTCGGCCGCGCCGCGCAGCCAGCGCTGGCCGGTTTCGTGCAGCGCCAATAGCTCGCCCAGGCGCTGGCGCTGGTAGGGGTCGTCGGTGCGGCCCAAGCGGCGCAAGAAGCGGCGGGTTTCGTCGAACACCGCCGCCGCGCCGCCTAGCTGCACCGCCGCGAAGCGCGCCGCCCCGCCCCCAAACCACGGGGCGCGGTAGTAGTCGTTGGGCTGGCCAATGAGGTCACCAGTCCCTAGCTCAATACCCGTAAAATCGGCCTGGAAGCTGGCCGTGGCGCGCATACCCAGCGGCCGCCAGAAGCTGCGGTCAAGCGCCGGGGGCTGCTCGTCGGCGCGCAGCAGTACGAGCTGCCAACCGGTGGGCGCAGGCGGCGCGGCCGGGCTAGCTGCCGGCAGCGGCCCCTGGTCGAGCCGCCGGGTGGGCGCAGGCGGGGGTAGCAACGCCCCCGTGAGCACCGGCCGCGTGATGTGCCCCGCCCCCGAGGCAAACGTTTTGGCCCCCTGCAAACGGTAGCGGCCCGGCTGGCCCGCCACCGGCGCGAGCTGCACGCCGTGTGCGGGGTTTTCGGTGTTCCACACCCCGAAAACGTGGCCGGCGCGGGCGTCGGCGGCGGCGCGGGCCAGCTGGGTGGGCGTGCCAAAGCAGCGAATGAGCAGCAGCGCATTCACGTGGCCTTCCCAGAGGCGGCCCACGGCCAGGTTGCCCCGGCCCACGTGGTAGAGGGCCTGATAAAGTGCCAGCGTGGCGGCCGGCTCGCCCAGGCCGGCCCCGCCAAGGCCAGTGGGCAGCGCCGCCGCCAGCAGCCCGGCCTCGTGCAGCCAGCGCATTTCCTGGGCCGGGAAGCCGCCCACCTCGTCGGTGGCGGCGGCCTGGGCCAGCAGGCGCGGGGCTAGCTGGGCGGCGGCGGCTACGCAGCTGGCCGGCGTGGCGGGCAGGGTGGCCAGGGCTGGGGCTTCGGCCACGGTGGGGGCGGTGGGGCGGTCGGTAGGCGAGAAATCAGTCATTAAATCGGCAGCAGACGCATACGGGTAAGTATCCTTAACCTCAAACTCATCAATTGAGTTGCCGAGCTTTAGTAAATGCCGGCGCGCAGCTTTTTCAAAAAAAAGGCCCGCCAGCCCCGTTTGGCCAGCCTACCTTTGCAGCGCCAAGCCCTTACCGCGGTTGGCCGGGTAGGGGCGAGGCAGCTACTGCACTCCGCACAGCACCGAACCCCCTAAATTTTCCCTGCCAATGTCCGCCGCTCGCCCCATTCGCGCCGCCCTGCTTTCCGTGTACCACAAAGACCGGCTGGCCCCGCTGGTTGCCACCCTGCGCCGCCTCGGCGTGCAGCTCTACTCCACGGGCGGCACCCAGCAGTTTCTTGAAGAGCAAGGTGCCGAGGTAACCGCCGTGGAAGACCTCACTGGCTTCCCCGAGGTGTTCGGGGGCCGCGTGAAGACGCTGCACCCCAAAGTGTTTGGCGGTATCCTGCACCGCCGCCACGAGGCCGGCGACCTGGCCCAGGCCGAGCAGCACGGCATTCCGCCCATTGACCTGGTAGTGGTCGATTTGTATCCCTTCGAGGAAACCGTGGCCAGCGGCGCCCCCGAGCAGGATGTGATTGAGAAAATCGACATCGGCGGCATCGCGCTGCTGCGCGCCGCCGCCAAAAACTACCGCGACGTGCTCGTGGTCAGCTCGCGCGACCAGTACGAAGCCGTAACTGAGCTGCTCGAAAAAACCAATGGCAGCCCCAGCCTCGACGACCGCCGCCACTACGCCGCCGCCGCCTTTGCCACCACCAGCCACTACGACACCGAGATTTTCAAGTACGTGAGCCAGGGCACCGAGCTGGCGAATGCCGACGCCGCGCCCGCCAGCCCCCAGGGCCCGGCCACGCCCCTGCGCTACGGCGAAAACCCCCACCAGGCCGGCGCATTCTACGGCGACCTCACGGCGCTCTTCGACCAGCTGCACGGCAAGCAACTGAGCTACAACAACCTCGTGGACGTGGACGCCGCCGTGCAGCTCCTGCGCGAGTTCCCGGCCGAGGGGGCGCCCGCCGTGGCCATCCTCAAGCACACCAATGCCTGCGGCGTGGCCCAGGCCGCCGACCTGCACACCGCCTACGTCAACGCCCTGGCCTGCGACCCGGTGTCGGCTTTCGGCGGCGTCATTATCGTTAATAAAGAAGTGGACCTGGCCACGGCCCAGGAACTGAACAAGCTATTTTTCGAGGTGCTCATCGCGCCCAGCTTCGCGGCTGAGGCGCTGCCGGTGCTGCAAAGCAAGAAAAACCGCATTCTGCTGTTGCAAAAGCCGGTCGAGTTTCCCAAAAAGCAGATTAAGACGCTGCTCAATGGCCTCATCGAGCAGGATGCTGACCTGCAAACCGAAGTAGCCGCCGACTTCCGCACCGTTACCGAGTCGGCCCCCACGGCCGAGGAAACGGCCGCGCTGGAGTTTGCCCTCAAAATCTGCAAGCACACCAAGAGCAACACCATCGTGCTGGCCCGCCCCGGCCAGCTGCTGGCCTCGGGCGTGGGCCAGACCTCGCGCGTGGACGCCCTGCGCCAGGCCATTGAAAAAGCCGGCAGCTTCGGCTTCGACTTGAAAGGGGCCGTGATGGCCTCGGATGCCTTCTTCCCCTTCCCCGACTGCGTAGAGATTGCCGCCGCCGCCGGCGTGCGCGCCGTGGTGCAGCCCGGCGGCTCCATCAAGGACCAGGACAGCATCGACGCCTGCAACCGCCTGGGTATGGCGATGGTGCTCACCGGCGTGCGCCACTTCAAGCACTAGGGCCAACCACCGCAACGAATGGCACTTACCAAGGCCCCGGCCCGCCAGTTTGGTGGCCGGGGCTTTTTTCGGGTCGCACCAAGCTAAAATGCCACGCTCGTGCGTTGGGGCCGGGCCCGGCACAGCAGGCAAAAGGTATTAACGCGCCGGATTTTAAATGCGGCTCCGTTCTATTGTACCTTTGTTTCTTGCTACTGCTTCCTATTCCTGGCTAAGCTAACTCAATGGGGTTCTTCAATTTTCTGACCAGCGACATTGCCATCGACCTGGGCACTGCCAATACGCTAATCATTCATAATGACAAGATTGTGGTGGATGAGCCGAGTATTATTGCCAAGGACCGCACCACCAACAAAGTCATTGCGGTGGGCTCTAAGGCCCAGCAAATGCACGAGAAAACCCACGATAATATCAAAACTATCCGGCCGCTGAAGGACGGCGTCATCGCTGACTTCCACGCTGCCGAAGAAATGATAAAGGGCCTCATCCGGCTCATCGACACCCGCAACCGGCTGTTTCAGCCCTCGCATCGCATGGTTATCTGCATTCCGAGCGGTATTACGGAGGTAGAAAAGCGCGCCGTGCGCGACTCGGCCGAGCACGCCGGCGCCAAAGAGGTGTGGATGATTCAGGAGCCGATGGCCGCCGCCATCGGCATCGGCATCGACGTGGAGCAGCCCGTGGGCTCGATGATTATCGACATTGGGGGCGGCACCACCGAAATTGCGGTGATTGCCCTCTCGGGCATCGTGTGCGACCAGTCGATTAAGACGGCCGGCGACGTGTTCAACCAGGACATTCTCGACTACATGCGCCGGCAGCACAACCTGCTCATCGGCGAGCGCTCGGCCGAGCGCATCAAAATAGAGGTCGGGGCCGCCCTCACCGAGCTCGACGTGACGCCGCCCGACTACGAGGTGCGCGGCCGCGATTTGATGACGGGCATCCCGAAAGTGATTAAGGTAACGTCGTCGGAAATCGCCATTGCCCTCGACAAGTCGGTGGCCAAGATTGAAGAGGCTGTGCTTAAGGCACTGGAAATCAGCCCGCCCGAACTGTCGGCCGACATCTACGAAAACGGTATTCACCTCACGGGCGGCGGCGCGCTGCTGCGCGGCCTCGACAAGCGGCTGGCGGCCAAAACCAAGCTGCCCATCCACATTGCCGAAGACCCGCTGCGCGCCGTGGTGCGCGGCACCGGCAAGGCCATCAAGGACATTCAGGGCTTCCGGGGCGTACTTCTCACCTAATACTCTGTCAGGCTGGCGCAGGAAGCATCTTGTCGGGTCGGAGTTAGCCGGTTACGCTAATCCTACCCTGGCGAGATGCTTCCTGCGTCAGCATGACAACCGTTTATGCGTAATCTCATCGCGTTTCTGCTGCGTTTTCAGGGCGTCATGCTCTTTGTGCTGCTGGAGGTGGTGAGCCTGTTTTTGTTCGTGACCAACAGCTCGTACCAGCGGGCGGCGTTTTTCAACTCGGCCAACACCTACGCCGGCGCGCTGTTGGCCCGCCGCACGCAAGTCGCCGATTACTTCCGGCTTGATGAGCTGAACCACCAGCTGCTGGCCGACAACGCGCAGCTGCGGCAGCAGCTTTACCCGCCCGATTTTTCGCGCCGCGAGGCCGACTCGCTGCCCGTGGGCCGCGACACACTGGGGCACCTCATCTACCGCCACCTGCGGCCCGACCCTAGCCAGGCGCTGGCCACCGCCGGGGCTGGCCCGGGGCAAGCCAACCCCAAGAAACCGAACGCGCTGGCCCGGCCCGACACGCTGCTACTGGGTGGCGCCAAGCTGCCGACCCGCGATGTGGAATACCCGCTGGTGCCCGCCCGGGTGCTCAACAACTCACTGCGCGCCGTGGATAACTACCTGACCCTGAACGTTGGCACCGCCGACGGCGTGCAGCCGGGGCTGGGAGTGCTGAGCGCGGCGGGGGTGGTGGGCCAGGTAAAATCGGTGAGTGAGCACTACGCCACGGTATTTTCGCTGCTGCACTCGAAGATGGCCGTGGCGGCCAAAATCAAGCGCGACGGTACCTTTGGCAGCGTGAAATGGCCTGGGGAAGACTACAGCCACGCGCTGCTCGACTACATTCCGCGCCAGAACCGCCTGGTGCGCGGCGACTCGGTGGTGACGTCGGGCTACAACGCCATTTTCCCGGAGGGTGTGTTTGTGGGCACCGTGGAGTCGTTTGTGAAGGAGCCGGACAAGAATTTCTGGACGGTGAACGTGCGGCTGGGCGTCGATTTCAGCCGCCTCACCTACGTGTACGTGGTGCACAACCGCCCCCGCACCGAGCGCGACTCGCTCGAAACGGCCCTCACCGCGCCCGAACCCGCGCCGGCCAAGCCCGCCGCGCCCGCCCAGCCACTTACCCGCCCACCCCGCCGATGAGTGTGCTAGGGGTGCTCGTGCGGCAGCTGCTGCGATTTGGGCTATACGCCGGCTTGCAGGTGCTCATCGTGGGGCAGCTGCCGCCGCTGTTTGGGCTGGGCTGGTGCTTTCTGTACCTGGGTTTTGTGCTGTTTTTGCCGCTGGGCACGCCCATTGCGTTGCAGCTACTGCTGGGCTTTGGAGTGGGGCTAGCCATGGATATCAGCTACGACACCGGTGGGCTGCACGCCGCGGCGGCCGTGCTGCTGGCCTACCTGCGCCCCTGGGTGCTGCGCCTGCTTACCCCGCGCGACGGCTACGATGCGCAGGACACCGTAAACGTGCATCAGATGGGCTGGCAGTGGTTTTCGGTGTATCTGCTGCTGCTCGTGGGCATTCACCACGTGGTGTATTTCTTTCTGGAATTGGGCTCATTTCAGCACCCGTTGCGCACGCTGGGGCGGGTGGGCGTCAGTATTTTGTTTACGAGTATTGCCCTGCTGATTGTGCAGCTGCTGTTTGCCCCGGTACGGCGCAAGCGTAGCTAGACCGGGCGGATGGGGCCGGCCGCAAAGTGCTTTTGTACAAAAGCCTGGGCGTAATTTTTAATCTCGTCGCGCACCGCCCGAAACTGCCCTAGCACGGCTTCCTCGCTGCCCGTAGCTTTGGCGGGGTCGGGAGAAGTATGGTGCACCCTTTGGGCTGCGGAAGGCGGGATGGGGCATACTTCCTGAGCGTGGTCGCACACCGTGAGCACGTAGGCGAAGGGCAGGGCCGCGTACTCGGCCACGTGGTTGCTGGTGTGGTGGCTGATGTCTACGCCATCCTCAGCCATTACGCGCACGGCGCGGGGATTGAGGCCGTGGGTTTCGACACCCGCTGAATACACGGTGGCGCGGGAGCCTAGCAGCTGCGCCAGGTAGCCGTGCAGCAATTGGCTGCGGCAGGAGTTGCCGGTGCACAGCACCAGAATGTTAGGAGCGGTGGTCACGTAAGGTAAAAGGTTGATTAGGAGCGCTCATTCAGCCAGGGAAGCAGGTTCTTCCAGCAAGTAGCTCAGCCCTGCCGCCACCAGCGCCCCGGCAACCGGGGCTGTGAGATATACCCAGAGGCCAGCCAACTGCCCGCTCACCACGGCGGGGCCGAGCGAGCGGGCCGGGTTCATGGAGGCGCCGGTGAGCGGCCCGGCCACCAGGGCCTCGAGGGCTACCATAGCGCCCACGGCTAACCCGGCGGTAATGCCTTTTTCGCGCGCACCCACCGATACGCGCAGCACCAGTAGCATGAGGGCAGCCGTGAGGAGCGCCTCCAGCAGCCAGGTGGCCCCGGTGGGTAGAATGGAGTGTGTACCGCCCAAGCCCTGGGCCACGGCCGCGGGTAGCAAGTAGGCCAAGCTGGCGCTGGCCGCCAGGGCACCCAGGCCCTGGGCTAGGGCGTAGGGCAGCACCAGCCGCCCCGGCAGCCGCCCGGCAACCCAGAAGCCAAAGGTTACGGCCGGATTGGCGTGCGCCCCCGAGCTGTCGCCAAAGGCATAGACGATAACCACCACTACCAGCCCAAAGGCTGCCGCCACCCCACCGTGGCCGAGTTTGTGCGTCAGGTGCTCGACTGCGATAGCCCCGGTGCCAGCGGCCACTACCAGGTAAGTAGCCAGCCACTCGGCCAGCAGTAGGCGGGCGCGGCGCCTCATGGTGCGCAGCCGCAGGCGTCGGCTTGCCCGCCGGCGGGGCTAGCGGTGGCCGCCTCAAAAAAGCTCATGAATTGCTGCTGCACCTGGCGCAGCAGCGCCGTGTTGAGGCAGTAGCACACGGTGAGGCCGTCGATTTCGCCACGTATTAGATTCAGGGCCTTTAGCTCCTGCAAATGCTGAAACACGGTGGTGCGGGCTAGTGGCAGCTCGGCGACGATGTCGCCCGAGATGCAGGTAGTTTTGCTGGCTAGTAGCTGCACGATGGCCACCCGCGCCGGGTGCGCCAGGGCTTTGGCCACGCGTGCCAGTTGCTGCTGCTCGGCGGTGAAGGCGGTGGTTTTGGCAGTGGTCATGGGCAGCTAGCGAAACTATGTCGCAAATGTACGGCATAGTATGTCGTATTTATGCGACATAACGAAAAAGCAACGTAGCCGCTGGTCGTTGCGCCGGCCTCGGTGCCCGGCAGCCGTGTGCACTTGGCATGGTTCCGGCATCTTTGGGATGATAACCCCGGCCATGCGGCCCGTACCTATGCGCTACTTCTTGCTTTTCTGCTGCTTGCTGATGACTGCTTTTCTCGCCGACTCGGCTGCGCCGGGACCGCCCGCGCCACTGGCCGCCCAGTGGAAAAAAATCGACGCCTTATTGGGGAAGGAGCAAACTGCCAGCGCCGCCCCGCTGGTTGAGAAAATCTACCAACAGGCCCAGCGCGACCACAACGCCCCGGCCTACGTGCGGGCGCTACTCTACAAAGTAAGGCTGCTGGAGAGCAAGGAGAATGAGGCCGATGAAAAGGCCATCGCCTTGTTGGAAAGTGACCTGAAAACGGCGCAGTTTCCGGCCCGCCCCATCCTGCACTCGCTGCTGGCGGGCCTCTACGCCAACTACTACAACGAGCACCGCTACCAGCTTTACGAGCGCACCCAGGGCGCGGCGCCCACCCCCGACCAGGCCACGCCCGGCCGGGCCGATGGCGGCACCGGCCTCGCCACCTGGGATGCCGGCCGGCTGGGCGCGGCCATCGTGCGGCACTACGAGCAGTCGGTAGCCGACGAGCCGCAGCGCCAACTCAAAACCACCCTGGCCGACCTCGGCGACCTGGCCACCGGCGGCGACGCCGAAGGCCGCGCCCTGCGCCCCACCCTCTACGACCTGCTGGCCCAGCGCGCCATCGCGGGCCTGCAAAACCAGGAGTTGTACCTCACCAAGCCCGAGCAGCAGTGGCAGCCCACCGAGCCCCGGCTCTTCGGCAGCGCCCAGGAATTTGCCGCGCTGAAACTCACCGCCCCGGCCGCCGACTCGCTCAACGGCCCGCTGCTGGCGCTGCGGCTGTTGCAGGGCCTCACGGCCGCCCGGCTGGCGGCCAATAACCCCGCGGCCCTGGCCGACGTGGACTTGCAGCGCCTCGACTACGTGCACGGCCTGGTGCAGGGCACCGACCTGGCCAGCCAGTACGAGCCCGCGCTGGCCCGCCTGGCCGAGCAGTATAAGTCGCTGCCCATCAGCGCTGAGCTCATCGCCCGGCAGGCCGAAGCCCGGCACGAAGCCCAGGCCGACGTAGCGGCCGTGGCCCTCACGCGGGCGGCCGAAGCGCGTTTCCCCAAGTCGCGCGGCGCGGCGCGGGCGCGGCAGCTGCGCGCCAGCATTGAGCAGCCCGAGCTGGCCTTTACGGCCGCCGCCGTGGTGGTGCCCGGCCAGCCCTGGCGCCTCGACCTCACGGCCCGCAACGTAACCGAGCTGCACGCCTGGGCCTACCGCATCACCGCTAAGGAATGGCAGCAGGGCACCGGCTACGACTCCCAAAACCGCCCGCTGGCCCAGCGCTTTGCCCGCGCCCTCAAGGCCGCGCCGGCCGCCGCCTGGGCCGTGCCGCTGCCGGCTGGCCCCGTCAGTTATAAAGAGCAGAAATTGTCTGCCGCCGGGGCCGTGCTACCGGCCGGCTACTATCTCATCTTGCTCAGCAACAAGGCGCAGCTTTCGACCGACCCGGCCGCGAAATCGGCGCCGGCCGGCACCGCCACGGCTTGGGGCGTGCTGGGGGCCAGCCAGCTCAGCCTGGTGCACCGCACCAATATGGCCACCGGCACCACGGCCCTGCTGCTGGACCGGGCTAGCGGAGCGCCGCTGGCGGGCGTGAAAAACCAGGCGACCTTCAACGTCTACAACCGCACTACCCAGCGCGACGACCGCCGCCTGGGCGACGTGCTGGCCACAAGCACCACCGGCGAAGTGGAACTCCCGGCTCCCAACAAGGCCAGCGCTACCGGCGGCAACGAGCAGCTGAGCGGCGTGCGCTCGTGGCTGGGCCGCGACACGCTGTTTACGGCCCTCAATTCCTATTATTTTTCCGGCCAGCAAAATGAGGAGGAGGCGCCGCAACGCCGCACCTTCCTCTTCACCGACCGCGCCATTTACCGGCCGGGGCAAACGCTGTATTTCAAAGGGATTATGACCCAGCGCCTCGGCGGCAAGGCCAGCCTACTCACCGGCCAGCCCGTGAGCCTGCGCTTCGTGGACGTGAACGGCCAGACCGTGCAAACGCTCCCCTTTACCACCTCCGATTTCGGCTCCTTCAACGGCTCGCTAGTGCTGCCCACCGGCCTGCTCAATGGCGAGATGCAGCTGCAAACCGACGATGGCAGCCTCGCCTTTGCGGTGGAAGACTACAAGCGGCCCACCTTCCTGGTAACGCTCGACTCGGTGCCCGGCCGCCCGCAGCTCGGCCAGCCGCTGACCATCAACGGCCGCGCCCGCGCCTACGCCGGCCAGGCCACCGACGGGGCCCGCGTAAGCTACCGCATCACGCGCCGCGCGCTGTGGCCGCTGTTTGACTACGGCTTTGATGGCGGGCGCGGTGGCCGGGGCATCATGCGGCCCGGCCCACGCGGCGGCAGCCAGGAAATTGCCCACGGCACCACTACCACCGATGCCGAGGGCCGCTTTGCGCTCACCTTCACGCCGCCACTGGTGCCTAAGCAGCCGGGCCGGGGCCGCTGGGAGCCGGGCTACCTCTTCGAAATAACCGCCGATGTGACCGATGCGGCCGGCGAAACCCGCACCGGCACCCGCAACGTGGTGCTGGGCCGCAACCCGCTCAGCCTGCGCCTCGTGGGCCCCGACCAGGCTGATAAAGCCAAGCTGCCGACTTTCACGCTGCTTGGTACCAATGCCACTGGCGAGCCGCTGCCCGCCACCGGCACGCTGCGTGTGCTGGCCCGCCGCTACCGCCCCAACCCGCCCGGCGTGCCCGGCCCCGCCCCCGAAACCACTGACAACGAGCTGCCCGCCGAGCTGGTTAACACCCTGCCCTTCGACACCCACGCCAACCCCGTGCTCGACCTGAAGGCCGCCCTGGCTGGCCTGCCCACCGGCCGCTACCGCCTCGAAGCCCAGGCCGCCGGCGCCGACTCGGCCCGCGCCCGCCTCGATTTCACGCTCTTCGACTCCAATGCCGCCGCCGTGCCCTTTGCCACGCCCGACTGGTTTGTGGCGCTGCCAGACACCGTGGCGCCCGGCCAGCCTGCCGCCGTGCTGCTGGGTAGCAGCGAGGCCGACGCCCGCATCCTGCTCGAAGTAGAGCGCGGCGGCCAGCTGCTGCGCCACGAATGGCTGACTTTGAAAGCCGGTGAGCAGCGCCGGCTAGCCCTGGACAGCGGCCCAGCCGATGCCCGAGGCCCGCTCTACGTGCACACCACGCAGGTGCGCGCTGGCCACCTCTACCGCCATGATGCTACCGTGCAGGTGGCCGCGGCGCCCCAGCCGCTGCGCCTGGCCCTGGCCACCTTCCGCGACCGGCTAGCCCCCGGCCAGCGCGAAACCTGGCGCCTCACCATCCGCCAGGCCGACGGCCGCCCCGCCGATGCCGAACTGCTCGCCACTCTCTACGACCAGAGCCTGGACGTATTCCGCCCGCACAGCTTTGAACAGTTGGCGTTTGGGGGGAATTATTTCCCGGCGCGGTTTGGCTGGCAGGGGAATTTCGGAGAGTTTAGTTCGTCGCTAGTGCCGCAGTTAACTAGTTCAGAAGGAGTGCTTTCGATAGTCTACCCTGTGCTTAATACTCAATATGCGGGGGGCGCACTATTGAGGGAATTCATGCAGGCATTGCCGCCGTCACTAGCTGGCTCTCAGTCGTTGCAGGGAAAAGTGGCGGGCGTAAGAATTCAGCGAAGCGCGCCCGGCAGCAGCCCATCCATTAGAATCAGAGGCTTGAGCACGATGGTAGCGCAGGATATGCAGGCAGCACCTGCCCCAATGGCCGCCAGAATGGCCAAAGATGCTGCTAGCGGAAAGCTGAACGAAGTCGTAACCATCGGCTACGGCACGCCCAACAAGCCCGCCCCCGACCTCTCCACCATTGCCGCTCGCAGCGACTTCCGCGAAACGGCTTTCTGGCAGCCCGCCCTGCGCACCGATAAGAACGGCGACGTGGTGCTCGAATTTCAGATGCCCGAGGCCGTGACGCGCTGGCAACTGCTGGCCCTGGCCCACGACCGCAGCCTACACACCGGCCAGCTGGCCCGCCAACTCGTGACCCAGAAGGAAATCCAGATTACGCCCAACGCCCCGCGCTTCCTGCGGCCCGGCGACGCGTTTACTTTCCCCGCCAAGTTTGCCAACCTCACCGACCACGCCACCAGCGGCACGGCCCAGCTCTTTTTGCTCGACGCCGCCACTGGCCAGGATATCACCAGCCAGCTCCTCAAAGGCCCGGCCCAACTGCCCGTGCGCGCCGCCGCCCACCAAAGCGCCGCGCTAGGGTGGGAGCTGGCCATCCCGGCCGACTTCGCGCCCGTGGCCGTGACCTACCGCGTAGTGGCGCAGGCTTCGGGAGAAGCAGCCGAAGCGGCTAATGCCCAACCCAAGAGGCAGAAAAAGGCCAACGCATCGGGCAACAAAGGCCAGGCAGTGAGCTTCTCCGACGGCGAGGAAAACACCCTGCCCGTACTGCCCAACCGCCTGCTCATCACCGAGAGCGTGCCGCTGGCCCTGGCCGGCCCCGGCACCCGCGCCTTCGAGCTGAAGAAGCTCACGAGCACCACCAGCCCCACGCGGCGCAACTATTCGCTGACCCTGGAAATGACGGCTAACCCCGCCTGGTACGCCGTACAGAGCCTGCCGTATTTGCTGGAGTACCCCTACGAGTGCTCCGAGCAAACCTTCAGCCGCCTCTACGCCAACCTGCTGGCCGCCCAGATTCTGCGGAGTAACCCGCGCTTCAAGGCCGTGCTGGCCGAGTGGCAGCGCCAGGCGCAGAGTGGCCCCGCCGCCCAGCAAAACGCCCTCGCCAGCAAGCTCGCCCAAAACCAGGAGTTGAAAAATATCCTGCTGCAAGAAACCCCCTGGGTGCGCGATGCGCAGGGCGAAGCCGCGCGGCTGGCCCGCCTCAGTACCCTCTTCGACGAGGCCCGCCTCAAGGCCGAAACTGCCCGCACCCTGGCCAGGCTGCAAGCCATGCAGCTGCCCAACGGCGCCTTCCCGTGGTTCGAGCAGATGCCCGCCGACCGCTACATCACCCAGCTCATCGTGGCCGGCTTCGGCAAATTGCAGAAGCTTGGCGCCTTCGACGCCAGCCAGGATGCCACGGCGCGCGGCATTTTGCAACACGCCCTGCACTACCTCGACGGCGCCCTGGCCCAGGACTACGCCGAGCTGCGCCGCCAGAGGAGCGCGAAGCTCACCGACGACCACCTCGGCGACCTCGCCGTGCAGGCCCTGTACGCCCGTAGCTTCTGGCTAGCCCAGCCCGTAGCCGCCGCGGCCCAGCCCGCCTACGCCTACTACCGCAGCCAGGCCGCCGCACACTGGGCCGGCCGCACGCGCTACCTGCAAGCCCAGGCCGCGCTAGCCCTGTTCCGCGCCGATAGCAAGGCCCCGGCCGCCCAGAATATCCTGCGCGCCCTCACCGAAAATGCCCTGCACAGCCCCGAGTTGGGCATGTACTGGCAGGGCGTAACCAGCGGCTACTACTGGCGCGAGGCCCCCACCGAAACCCAGGCCACCCTCATCGAGGCCTTCGACGAAATTAAAAACGACCAAAAATCGGTCGATGAAATGAAGCTGTGGCTGCTGGCCCACAAGCACACCCACAGCTGGGAAAGCACCCGCGCCACCGCCGATGCCTGCTACGCCCTGCTGCTGCGCGGCCCCAGCTGGCTGGCCCCCGCCCAGCCGGTGCAGGTGGCGGTGGGCGGCCAGCCCATCCGGCCCGAAGCCACCCAGGCTGGCACCGGCTACTACAAAACCAGCTGGCCCGCCGCCGAAATCCAGCCCGCCCAGGGCAAGGTATCGGTGACCAAAACCGACGCTGGCCCGGCCTGGGGGGCGCTCTACTGGCAGTATTTTGAAGACCTCGACAAGGTAACGCCCGCCGCCACGCCGCTCAGCGTCGAGCGCCAGCTCTACCGCGAAACCCGCACCGCCGCCGGCCCGCAACTCGAAAAAATTACGGCCGCCACGCCCCTGCGCGTGGGCGACGCCCTGGTGGTGCGCCTCGTGCTACGCACCGACCGCCCCCTCGAATACGTGCACCTCAAAGACCAGCGCGCCGCTGGCCTGGAGCCTATCAACCAGCTCAGCGGCTATAAGTACCAGGCCGGGCTGGGCTACTACGAGAGCCCGCGCGACGCGGCCACCAACTTCTTCTTAAGCGAGGTGCCGCGCGGCACCCACGTCTTCGAGTACCGGCTGCGCGCCAGCCAGGTTGGAAATTTTTCGGGCGGCCTCAGCCAGGTGCAGTGCCTGTATGCCCCCGAGTTTGGGGCTAATTCGGCGGGGCAGCGGCTGGCCATCGCGCCGCAGTAATGTGGCTTTAGGACCCAATAAAATAGAATTAACCCAGAAAGTGCGGCCCAGCCGGCGAGGTGGCCGGCCCAGCCGGTTTCCTTGCCGGCCAGGGCGGCACACGCGGCTCGCCGGGGCGCCCAAGCTTGCGCGGGTGGGCGGCGAGGCCTATTTTTGTTTTTCTTAAATTATCCAGTAAGTTATTGATGAGGAAGCTAATTGCATTACTGGCCTTGTCGCTGACCACCTCAGCGGCCTGGGCCCAAGCCGAAAAAGCCCAAACTGTAACCAAACTGCCCGGCGAAGAAAGCCTGAGCACCCGCGAGCGGGCTGAGCGCGATTTTCTGATGCCGGTGCGCCGCAAAAAGGCCGCCGAACTGCCCAAGCCCACGGCTTCGGCCGAGCAGCTGGCCAGCGCCGCCCCCGAAACCGACGCCACCGCCCACTACAGCGAAGCCGCCCCCGACCCTCGTACCGAGGAGGTAGCCGCCGCCCACGAAGCCAGCGCCGCTAGCCGCCGCGCCGCCCGCCGGGCCCGCCTGCGCGCCATCGAGCGGGCCGAGGAGCGCGCCGCCGAAGCCCGCGCCGAGCGCCGGGCCGAAGCCCGCCGCGCCGCCCGCCACACCAGCAAAGCGAGCAAAAGCACCAAGTCAACTAAAGCCAGCCGCACCAAAGAAGCCCGCGAAGCGAAGCGCAGCAAAACCAGCCACAAGGCCAGCGCCGCCAAGCGCCACAGCAGCGCTAAAGCCAGCACCCGCAGCAAGAAAACCACCGCGCACAAAGCCAAGGCGAGCGCCACGAAGAAGGCAGTTCACCACACAGCTGCTAAAAAGGTAAAGACCAAAGCCAAAACCAAGGCCGCGACTACCAAGCACAAGCGCCGCCGCTAGGCTATGCAGAGAGATAAGAAACAAAAAAGCCCGGCCGCAAAGCCGGGCTTTTTTGTGTAAGACAAGTTTTAGCCTGCCAACCGCTGGCGTGCGCCAGCATGCTAAAGCTTACTCGCCGCTGCCGGCCACGCGCACCACTAGCCCGTCGAGGTTGGGGGCGAGGCGAATCTGGCAGCTCAGGCGGCTGGTTTCGTGTAGCACGGGCAGGGTATCGAGCATGGCCCACTCGTCGTCGCTGGGCTCGGGCAGGGGTGGGCCAGCCAGAATCTCGACGTGGCAGGTGGCGCACAGCGCCATGCCGCCGCAGGTGGCCTGAATGGGGTAGTCGCTGGCTTTCAGCAGCTCCATCAAACTCAGGCCCATGTCGGTGGGGCCTTCCAGTTCGCGCCGCTGGCCGGGCGCTTCTTCTACGTAAATGCGAATGTCGGACATATGGTAAGTGAGTAAATGAGTAAGTGAGTAAATGAGCTTGTTGGGCAGTTTCCCCCTTACTCATTTACTCACTTCCTCATTTACAGCGAAGGAGCCCCGTTTACCGTGGTGTATTTGAGGGTGTATTTTTTGTCGGGGTAGATGTACTTGAACGCGCCCTGGCACATGAGGGCGGCCTCGTGGAAGCCGCACAGAATGAGCTTGAGCTTGCCGGGATACGTGTTGATGTCGCCGATGGCGTACACGCCGGGCAGCGAGGTGCTATAGTCGACGGTGTTCACCAGCACGGCGTCGTTCTCCAGTTCCAGGCCCCACTCGCCGATGGGGCCGAGCTTGGGCGTGAGGCCGAACAGCGGCACGAAGGCATCGACGGGTACGGTTTCGGCCTGGCCGTTGTTGCCCGTGATGGTGACGTGTTGCAGCAACTCGTCGTCGCCGTGCAAGTGCGTCACGTTGGAGCTGAGCACGAGCTTGATTTTGCCGGCTTCGTGCAGCTTCTGCACCTTCTCGGCCGAGTCGGCGGCGCCGCGGAAGGTAGTGCCGCGGTGCACCAGCGTTACCTCGCTGGCCACGTTGGCCAGGAAGTTGGTCCAGTCGAGGGCCGAGTCGCCGCCGCCCGCAATCACTATTTTCTTATCGCGGAAGTGCTCGGGGTCGCGCACCATGTAGTGCACGCCGCGGCCGCTTTCGAAGCGCTCCAGGTTCTCCACGGCCGGCTTGCGCGGCTCAAACGACCCCAGCCCGCCCGCAATGGCCACGGCCTTGCACTGAATTTCGGTGCCATCGGTGGTGTAGAGCTGAAACGAGCCGTCGTCGAGCTTGGCAAAGCGCTCCACGCGCTCGCCTAGGGTAAACGTGGGGTGGAAGGGTGCAATCTGCTTCATCAGATTATCTACCAGGTCGCCGGCCAGAATCTCGGGGTAGCCCGGAATGTCGTAAATCGGCTTTTTGGGATAAATCTCGGAAAGCTGCCCGCCCGGCTGGGGCAGGGCGTCCACCACATGGCAGCGCAGCTTGAGGAGTCCGGCTTCAAAAACAGCAAACAGGCCCACCGGGCCAGCCCCGATGATGCAGATATCAGTGGAAATTACAGCGGCCATTCAGGAGGGAAAAGCGTGAGTCTTTAGAATGATTACAAAGATACGGCTAGCCCGCCCGGCCCGGTCGTTGCATCACCCTAGGTTCACAAATTGATGAGCTCGGGAGCGGCTTTCTTAACAATTCGGTAACGAAGATGATTCGGCTTGGCCAGACCTTTGCTGACTGGTACCAAATCATTTTTTCTTCATCTCTTTCTTTTTCCACAAGTTTTTATGAAGCTCAATTATTTCCGCCTCAGCAGCAGCGCGCTGCTCCTCGCCCTGGCCGCCGCTTGCTCGCCGCTCGGCCACCAAACTGCCCCGGCGCCCACCAACTCTGGCTACGCCGATGCCACGGCCACCCGCGACGACAACCTGGCCCTCGGTAACCCCAGCGGTGCCGCCACCGACGCTACCAACTACCCCAACAACTACCTGCTGAGCAAGAGCCAGTACACCATGAGCTACAGCCGCGACCAGGGCAAGCCCAACTGGGTGAGCTGGCACCTAAGCTCGGCCTGGCTGGGCAGCACCGCCCGCCAGGATAATTTCGCTGCCGATGGCACCCTGCCTAGCTCGTGGTACCGGGTGGGCAGCACCAGCTACTCGGGCTCGGGCTTTGACCGCGGCCACAACTGCCCCAGTGCCGACCGCACCGGCTCGGTGGCCGACAACTCGGCTACCTTCCTCATGACCAACATGATGCCCCAGGCCTCGACCAACAACCAGCAGACCTGGGCGGGCCTCGAAAACTACTGCCGCACGCTTGTAAACAACGGCAATGAGCTCTACATCATCGCGGGCAGCTACGGCAAGGGCGGTACCGGCGTGAACGGCTACGCCACCACCATCGACCAAGGCCGCGTGACCGTGCCCAGCAACTGCTGGAAAGTAGTGGTCGTGCTGCCTGTGGGCACCTCCGACGTGAGCCGCATCACGAGCAGCACCCGCGTGATTGCCGTGAACATGCCCAACACCACCTCCATCGGCACCGCCTGGGGCAGCTACCGCACCAGCGTCGATGCCATCGAAAACGCCACCGGCTATAACCTGCTCTCGGCCGTGTCGAGCACCATTCAGAGCAGCCTGGAGTCGAAAACCGACGCCGGCGCCACTAACTAATCCTGGCTGGCCCAACCTAAAAAAGAGCCCTCGCACTGCGCGAGGGCTCTTTTTTGTTGGCGTTGGTTAGCAGCCCCAAGGGAGCCGGCCAGGCTGGCTTCTAGTTCATGCGCCGGGCCAGCGCCCGGATAATGCGCCGGCCCCGCGACTTAATAGTGCCCAGCGGCAATTGCAGCGTTTCGGCGGCCTCGGCCTGGGTGTAGCCCTGCACGTAAAGCAAGTCCACCAGCTGGCGGTCGGCGGGGGCAAGCAGGGCCAGCCAGTCGAGCACGCCCACGTGCTCGGGCCGGAAGCCGGTGGGCGCGGCCAGGTGCAGCGCCTCAGCCTCGGTGAGCGAGTGGGTGCGCCCGGCCGTGCGCCGCGCCGTGCGTAGCCGGTCGATAGCCAGGTTGCGGGCGATGGTGAGCGCCCAGGTAAAGAGCCGGCCCTTGCTGGTGTCGTAGCTCGGGAAGGTGAGCCAGAACTTGAGCATGGTTTCCTGGAGCACGTCCTGGGCGAGCCCATCCTCCCGCACCACGCGCCAGATAGTGTGGTAGAGGGCACGCTGGTAGTTCTTGTAAAAAAAGGCCATCGCCAGCTCGTCGCGGGCGTGTAGCCTCCGGACGAGCTGGCTTTCTGCGTCTGGCTCAAGCAGTTTCATTAGCGGCAGGTAGGGTAGAACGAGCCCGACCTACGCCCCCCAATCAGCCCCCGGATTGCGGTAGCACTGAAAATAAATAAGGCTACCCAAAGGAACTTTTATTATATAATTGGCGAATTGCCAAAAGCCAAAAAACTGTTCGTTAGCTCTTAAAAATCAGCTTTCACCCCGGCGGTTATTTAGATAAAATATTGATTGTAAGGGAAAATTGCGCCTGATAAATCAACGGCTTCTCGGGGCATACTGACTGGCTAAATTACGGCCTTGACTGAAATTTTCCAGAAAATATGCTATTTCGTCAAGTGTTCGGCGGCCCGGTTTGGCTTGCGCCGCCGGTACCAGAGTGCGAAGCCGGTAAGGGCCAGCAGCCCCGGCGCTAGCCCCACGCCCGCGTAGACCACCCGCAGCGGCCAGCCGCCCGCCGTGCCAAAGTGCAGCGGCGCCATCAGGGCTTCCCACTGCGCGGGCCAGGTGGCCTGCCAGGCTCGGCGCACGGCCAGTACCCGGCCGGTGGCGGGGTCTACCTGCACCGCCGCGCCGGGGCCCCAGGGCAGCGCGTGGCCGGGCACCTCGCCATCGACCTCGAACACCGCCCCGGCCGCCTGGGTGGGTAGCCGGATGCGGGTGGGCACCAGCTCGGGGTAGGCCGCCCGGGCAGTGGCCAGCAGCTCATCAATGGGGCGGGCCAGCAGCTGGTTGGGCGGGGCTGGCCGGGTCTGGGCCCGCCAGGCGGCAGGGTCGAAGCCAAAGAGGTTCATCCAGAAGCCCGTGAAGCAGATAACGGCGTTGAGCAGCAGCGTCCAGGTGCCCACGTAGCGGTGTAGGTCGGAGGCCAGCACCCGCCAGTTGTGCCCGCGCAGGGGCGCGCGTAGCAGCAGCACCTTGCCCAGCTGCTTGCGGTACACCACCGCGCCGGTTAGTACCGAGGCCAGCAGCGTCAGGCCCAGCAGGGCCGTGAGCAGTACGCCCAACATACCCAGCTGAAAGCAGAAGTGAAACTGCAACAGCCAGTTCATGGCCCCGCCCGCTAGCCCGGTATTGTAGCCCTCGCGCAGCACGCGGCCCGAATACGGGTCGAGCCATACGCTGGCCAGGTCATAGGTGTAGGGGTTGCCGTCGTTGCCGTACACCCGAAACTCGTAGCTCTCGCCCGGCCGCTGCGGAAAGCCCACGACGGCCATTTTCTTCACGGCTGGGTAGCGCCGGCCCACCCGTCGGTACAGCGAATCGAGCGGCATGGGGGCGCGGCCGGCTGGCGGCGGGGCCACCCGCGGGGCCAGCCAGCGGTCGAGCTCGGGCTTGAAAACCAGCGCCGACCCGCTCAGGCCCAGCAGCAGCAGCGGCACGCCCGTGAGCAGCCCCAGCCAGCTGTGCAGCCGAAACAGCCGCCGCAGCCAGGTATTTTTAGAAGAACTCATGCCAGAAAATGGGGAGTAAAAGGAGTGTGCACAGCCCGGCAACGGGCGAGCCTCAGAATGTGTAGCTCACCGACAGCCGGCCGTTGGTGCCGGGCTGCGGCACCCAGTAGTACAGGCCGTTGCGCAGCCATGGCGTGGCGATGAGGTCGCGGTTGAGCAGGTTATTTAGCAGCAAATTCACCTTGAGGTGCGGCGACTGCCAGCCCACGCCCCCGTCGAGGCGGAAATAGTCGGGGATGGCGTAGGGCACGGCCACGGCGTAGCGCCCGGCGCGCCCGGCCTGGTACTGGTAGCCCAGCGACAGGCTCAGGCCCCGCACTACCCGGGCGGGCAGCTCGTAGTTGAGCCAGGTGTTCTGAATGTGCTTGACGTAGAGCGGCGTGCGCGCGCCCACCAGGGCGGGGTTGGCGTCGCGGTCGATTTTGGAGTCGTTGTAGGCGTAGTTCACTACCACGTTCAGCCCGCGCACCACCTGGCCCACCACGTCGACATCGACGCCCTGGGCGTGGTTTTCACCCACCTGAAGGCGGTAGAGGCTGTTAGTAGGGTCGGTGGCGACGATGCCCGAGCGCATAATCGAGTACAAAGCCACGGCCGAGGTCCAGCGCCCATCGAGCCAGTTCTTCTTGATGCCCACTTCCCGGTTGGTGCCTTTGAGCGGGTCGATGGCCGCGCCCGTGCTCGTGAGGCCCGCCTGCGGCACCAGCGTGCGGTCGTAGAGGCCATACACCGACAGGCTGGGCAGCAGGCTGTAGCTGATGCCTAGCCGTGGCGTCACGATGTGGTCGCCCGAGGTGCTGGATGCGCCCGCTACCAGGTTGTAGGTCTGCACCGCCGTGTAGCGCAGGCCGGGCGTGAGGCGCAGCTTGTTGCCCAGCGCCGCCAGCTCGTCCAGGGCGTAGAGCGAGGTGTAGGTGATGGTCTGCTCGGTGTTGCGCGCGGCCAGCCCGTTGGGCGCCGCGTAGCCGGGCACCTCGGCCCCGTAGTGCGGGTTGGTTACGTCGAGCGGGTAGTACACGAGTGCGCCGGCGGCCGTCTTATCATACTCCACGTAGCTGGCGGCCAGAAATTTCTTCTGGTTGGCATCGGCCCCCGCCAGCACTTGGTGGGTGAGGGGCCCGGTCGTAAACTTGCCGTTCACAAACGCTTGCTGCGAAAGTACTTGCGTGCGGTTGAGGTCGTATTTCGGGTTGCGCAGCAGCACGTTGGGGTTGGCGGCGTTGGCGCCCGTTACCCAGAGGTAAGTGCCCTCGGCAGCGTTCACCTGGAAGGCGCCGCGGGCAGTCAGCTGCCAGCCCGGGCTGAACTGGTGGGTCAGGGTGAGGAAGCCCGAATGGTCCTGCGAGCGGATGGGCCCCAGGCTGGGCTCGCTGATGGTGAAGTCGCGCGGCAGGCTGCCAAAGCCGTTGGGCGTCATCACGATGGGGCTGTAGAGCCCGTAGCTGAAGGCCTGAAACGTGTACTCGGCCGACAGCGCCGTGCGGTCGTTGAACTGATACCGCAGCACCGGCGCCACGAGGAGGCGCTTGTTGAAATCGCCCTGCACGAACGAGTTGGTGCGCAGGGCCATCGCGTTGAGGCGGTAGTGCAGCTTGCCCGCCTTGGTAAGCGGGCCGCCGAGGTCAGCCGCCAGGCGGTAGAAGTCGTAGCTGCCCAGCATGGCCGTGGCCGCGTAGTGCGGCGTGGCAGTGGGCTGCTTGGTTACGGTGTTGAAGCTGCCGGCCGGGTCGCCGATGCTGTTCATAAACAGCGAAGGCCCCTTCACAAACTCGACCCGCTCGATGATGGCCGCATCGTCGGGCACCGGCCCGCGGTAGATGGGCGTGAGGTCCACGCCATTGCGCAGCGAGGCAATCTGGCCGCCGCGCATGAAGAGGTAGGGCCCCAGGTTGTTGGAGATTTCCAGGCGCGTCACGCCGCTCACGTTGCGGCTCACGCCCTCGGTTACGTTGAAGCTGCCCTGGTCGAAAATGACTTCCGGCGTCACGGCCTGGATATCCTGCGAAAGCTCCAGCAGCGGCGTTTGCAGCCGCAGCGCGCTCGAAACCGTCTGGGTGGTGTACTGCCGGTAGTATTTCGACGTCACCACGGCCTCGCCCAGCGTAGTGGCCGCGTCGGCCGCCAGCCCGATAGTCAGCGGCTCGCCGCCGCTCACGCGCACCAACTGCGGCACGTAGCCGAGGTGGTTAACGGTGAGCGTGGTAATGGCCGCCCGCCCGCGCAGCTCGAAGCGCCCGGCGCTGTCAGTAGTAGCCACTTGGCTGGCCTGCGGGCTGCTCACGGTGGCGCCGCCCAGCGGCTGGCCGGCGCGCGGCCCGTCGGTGTGGCGCACCGTGCCGCGCACCACCGTCTGGGCGCTGGCCAGCGTGGCCAATAGTAAAAAGCTGATTGTCAATAGGAATTGTCGCATCCTGAAAAACCCAAAAATTGAAGAAGGAAGAAACGGGCGCTAGCCGGCCATCGGCCGGCGCGCCCGGCATGGCCGCAGGGGCCCGCGCGCATCGGGCCGCGAGGCCCGGGCTAGCGCCAATTGTAGCGCCAAGCAACCGCGGCCCAGTGCGCGTGAGGCTACCTAGTGCGCCCGCTAGCCCAGCGGCCCAGTAAGTAGCTCGCCGCTGGCTGTACTACGCAGCCGCTAGCCCCGGCCGAGCGCCCCAAGCGCCCGGCTGCTGGCCGCAGTTACCCGCAAAATAGTATGTATGCTTACGCCCGGGGGGGCTGAAAAACGCCCTGCCGCGCCGGCGTAGGCACACCCGCTAGCGGGCTACGGCCGTAGCTGCGGGGCGCGCAGGCCCAGCGCCCCGGGGCCAAGGGCACCAGGCTGCGGAAAGCGGCGGGCAGCATCTCCAGCCGCTCCTTCAGCGAGTTGGGGGCCTTGTTTTCCCGCTCTTCCTGTTTTTTGAGCTGCTTGGCGAAGTAGCACTTGCCATCGCAATGCAGCTGGGGCCGGCTCTTGTTTACGCAGAAGCGCGCCGTGATAACGGCCCGGTTCAGGGTAAAATCCACTACCAGCACTTCGCGGCTAAACGTTTGCAGCAGCACGAGCGAAATGAGCAGGTAGGAGAAAAAAGCCTTCACGGGAGAGTTAGGAGCCGCAAAAGTACGCAGCGCAGGTCCCGGCCGGTTCGACTATTTTACAACGCAGACATTTCTGCCATCTGAACGGCGCCCGGCTACGCCTGGGTTTGAGCTTACCAAAGCAGCGTTAGGCTATTGGTGACTAGGGCCAGGGCAATAGCCAATGCGCCCAATAGCACACGCCCGCCTGGCCGCAAGAAAAATTTGATAAAACCGACCCCAAAAATGGCCCTAGATAAAAGAAAAAGGCCCTCACATCGCTGTAAGGGCCTTTTCTGTGGTCGTATAAGAACTGCTGTAGTTGCACTCAGTTGCGGTCTAATGTGCCAAATTTCAACTCAGACAGCGGTTTTGCGAATGCATGAAGTGCGCCTCGCTGCACCTTACAGCACTTTAATGCAGGAAATGTTTTACCGAATGTTTTACCTGTTTCGGTTTGAATGTGCATCACGGGTGATGAGCGGCGCTGCCCTTTTTAAGTAGTCGACCCCGGTAGCAGGTGCCTGCCCGCCCCCGCAAACGCCCACAAGCCCGCTGCCAAGGAAGAGCGGAGCTTGTGAGCGTTTGGTTTTGCGGCCTAGGCTACTTCGTGGCGGGTAAAATCGTACCGGCTTACTCCACGGTGAGGCGCAGGACCTGGCTGCCGGTGCGCACCACGTACACGCCGCTGGCTAGGCCGGTGGGCAGGGCCAGCGTAGCGGTACCCGCCGCATCGGCCGGGGCCGTGAGCACCTGGCGGCCCAGTGCGTCGAGCACCGTCACCACCGCTCCGGGCTGCGCGCCCGTGAGGGTGGCCGCGCCGTGGGCGGGGTTGGGGAACAGGGCTAGGCTGGCGGCCGCACTGGTCAGGGCCACGGTGCGCACGGGCGAGTAACTGAACGTGCCATCCTGGTCGACTTGGCGCAGGCGGTAGTAGAGCAGCGTCGCACCGGTGGGCAGCTGGGCATCGCGCAACTCGTAGCGACGCGTGGTGACGCTGGTGCCGGCAGCGGCCACCGTGCCGATGGGGGCAAACGTGCGCCCGTCGAGGCTGCGCTCCACCTCATACCGGTCGCTGTTTTTTTCCGAGGCCGTGGTCCAGGCCAGGTGCACGGCGGCTGGGCCGGCGGGCGTGGCGGAGAAGGCCGTCAGCTCGACGGGCAGCGGCACGCTGCTGCCGGTGAGGTAGAACTCGGAGAAGTGGTCGGCCACGGCCAGCTGGGCCACGAAGTAGCTGGTGCCACTAGGGGAGGTGGCCGGGGCCGGTAGAACGCGGCTCTCGCCGGTGCTGGTGTTGTTGGCCAGCTGGCAGTCCTCGTTGGGGCCGCTGTATTGGGTGGCCTTGAGGTTAGTCAGCGTGGCGGTGGGGTCAGCTACTTGCAGGCGGGCCTGCTCGGTGTTGAGGCCATAGAAGCGCAGGCCCACGGTGCGCCCGTCGAAGCGGCCGGCGCTGTTGGTCAGGTGCCAGTTGCGACCCAGGTAGTAGTGCCCGTTGCCATCCCGGCGCACGGGCAGGGCAGGGTCAGCGCGCAGCACATCGATGGCCAGGTTGCCCAGCGAGGCGCCGGAGTAGTTGTAAGCTGCTACCACCTGGCCGTTACTAGCCAGCAGGTAGTGCCAGGCCCCGTCGCCCACGCTGGCCGTGGCCGGCACGGCAGGGGCGCAATCGTTCAGGGTACCGCCGTCGTATACGGCCAGTACCGTAAAAGCCTGCACGGCTGTGGTATTAGCACCCGTGTTCACGCTCACCGGGGCGCTGCCAGCGGGCAGGCTGGCGGGCACCAAAACCGTGAGGCTGGTGGCCGAGATGGAAGTGATGCTAGCCATTGTGGTGCCGAAGCTCACGGTGCTGCTGCTGGTGAAGCCCGTGCCGGTGAGCGTTACCACCTGGCCCGGCAGCTCGGCCGCTGGGCTCAGGGACGTGAGAGTTGACTGGTTGAGGCGCACGCTCACCGAGTTGCCACTAACGTTGGCCGTGAGTAGGTCGAGGTCGCCGTCGCCATCCACGTCGCCCACCGCCACGCTCTGAGGGTTGCCACCCACGCTGAGGTCGGAGCCGCCGCTAAAGGCACCCTGCCCGTTATTAAAACGTACGCTCACCGAGTTGCCATCACGACTAGCCGTGAGTAGGTCGAGGTCGCCGTCACCATCTACGTCGCCCACTGCCATGCTCTGCGGGTTGCTGCCTACGCTGAGGTCGGAGCCGCCGCTGAATGTGCCCTGCCCGTTGTTCAAGCGCACGCTCACCGAGTTGCCATCACGATTGGACGTGAGCAGGTCGAGGTCGCCGTCGCCGTCCACGTCGCCCAGCGCTACACCATAGGGGAAGCTGACCACGGCGGGGTCGGAGCCGCCACCGAAGGTGCCCTGCCCGTTGTTCAGGCGCACGCTCACCGCTTTGGTGCCGGAAGTGGCGGCAAGCAGGTCGAGGTCGCCGTCGCCGTCCACATCGCCCACCGTCACGCTGAAGGGACTGCTGCCCACGGCCACGTCCTGCGTGCCGCTGAAACTGCCCTGCCCGTCGTTGAGGCGCACACTCACGGTGTTGCCGTTCAAATTGGCCGCGAGCAGGTCCAGGTCGCCGTCGCCGTCCACGTCGCCCACCGCCACACTATAGGGGGAGTTACCCACGCCCACGTTTTGGGTGCCGCTGAAGGTGCCGCTGCCGTCGTTGAGGCGCACGCTCACCGAGTTGCCGCCGGCGTTGGCGACGAGCAGGTCGAGGTCGCCATCGCCGTCCACGTCGCTCACCGCCACGCTGGCAGGGCGGCTGCCTATACGAGGGGCGGAACCGCCACTGAAGGTGCCCTGCCCGTTGTTGAAACGCACGCTCACCGTGCCGTTGCCGTTATTGGCCGTAAGCAGGTCCAGGTCACCGTCGCCATCCACGTCGCCCACCGCCACGCTCTGAGGGTTGCTGTTCGCGCCCAAGTTGGGGTCGGAGCCGCCGCTGAAGGTACCCGGTCCCTGACCGGCCGCCACTGTGAACTGCCAGACCTTGCCCGCCGCCAGCGTGCCGCCGCTCGTGCCCGTGGCCGCCGTGGTTACGGTGGCCTGCACCGTTTCGCCTGGCCGCAGGGTGTAGCCGGTAGGTGTGAAGCTGACGGTGCTGCCGCTCACGGTGGTGGTGCCGCTGTGGCCCGAGCGCAGCCCGCCGCGTTGGGCGCTGAACACCTTAAGTGCCGCCGTGCTGGCGCTGGCCAGCGTTCGATTGAAACTGGCCGATACCGGCCCGCCAGCCGCGCCCGCCCGCGCCCCGTTGGCCGGGCTGGTGCCGGTGACAGCCAGCGGCACCTGGTTGAAGCGCACGCTCACCGTGTTGTTGCCCGCCAAGTTGACGGTGAAGTTGGCCGCGAGCAGGTCGAGGTCGCCGTCGCCGTCCACGTCGCCCACCGCCACGCTGGCGGGGTTAGTGCCCACGCTGGAAGGGTTAGTACCCACGCTGATTTCAGCGCTGCCCGTGAAGGTGCCTTGCCCGTTGTTGAGGCGCACGCTCACCGAGTTGCCGTTGAAGTTGGCCGTGAGCAGGTCCAGGTCGCCATCGCCGTCCACGTCGCCCACCGCCACGCTGTACGAGCCGCTGCCCACGCCGGGGTCGGAGCCGCCGCTGAAGGTGCCCGCTCCGTTGTTGAGGCGCACGCTCACCGTGTTGCCTTTTTCGTTGGCTGTGAGCAGGTCGAGGTCGCCGTCGCCGTCCACGTCGCCCACCGCCACGCTGGCGGGGGAACTGCCCACGCTGATTTCAGCGCCGCCGCTGAAGGTGCCCGCTCCGTCGTTGAGGCGCACGCTCACCGTGTTGTCACCGTAGTTGGCGGTGAGCAGGTCCAGGTCGCCATCGCCATCCACGTCGCCTACCGCCACGCTGTGGGGAGTACCGCCCACGGCGGGGGTGGAGGCGGGGTCAAAGCTGGCACTGAAGTTGCCCTGCCCATCGTTGAAGCGCACGCTCACCGTGTTGTCGCCGCTGTTAGCCGTGAGCAGGTCGAGGTCGCCGTCACCGTCCATGTCGCCCACCGCCACGCTCAGGGGGCCGCCGCCCACGCTGATTTCAGCGCCGCCGCTGAAGGTGCCCGCTCCGTTGTTGAGGCGCACGCTCACCGAGTTGCCGTTGGCGTTGGCCGTGAGTAGGTCCAGGTCGCCATCACCATCTACATCGCCCACCACCGCGCTCTGGGGGCTGCTACCCACGCTGATTTCAGCGCTGCCCGTGAAGGTGCCGCTACCGTTGTTGAGGCGCACGCTCACCGAGTTGCCGTCGCCGTTAGCCGTGAGCAGGTCCAGGTCGCCGTCACCGTCCACGTCGCCCACCGTCACGCTCTGGGGGCCGCCGCCCACGGCCGGGTCGGAGCCGCCGCTGAAGGTGGCCGGCCCCTGGCCGGCCGCCGCCGTGAACTGCCAGACCTTGCCCGCGAGCAGCTTACCGCCGGCCGTGGCCGTGGCCGCCGTGGTCACGGTGGCCTGCACTGTCTCGCCCGGCCGCAGGGGGTAGGTAGGCGCGAAGCTGACGGTGCTACTGCTCACGCTGGTGGTGCCGCTGTGGCCCGAGCGCAGCCCGCCGCGCTGGCTGCCAAACACTTTCAGGGCCGCCGTGCTGGTGCTGGCCAGCGGCTGGTTGAAGCTGGCCGATACCGGCCCGCCGGCTGCGCCCGCCCGCGCCCCGTTGGCCGGGCTGGTGCTGGTGAGCACCAGCGGCAACCGATTCAGGCGTACGCTCACCGTGTTGTCGGTGAAGTTGGCCGCGAGCAGGTCGAGGTCGCCGTCACCGTCCACGTCGCCCACCGCCACCCCGGACGGGTTAGTGCCCACGCTGATTTCGGAGCCGCCCGTGAAGGTGCCGCTACCGTTGTTGAGGCGCACGCTCACCGAACTGCCGTCGAAGTTGGCGGTGAGCAGGTCGAGGTCGCCATCGCCGTCCATATCGCCCACCGCCACGCGGTAGGGGCCAGCGCCCACGCCAGGGTTGGAGCCGCCCGTGAAGGTGCCGCTACCGTTGTTGAGGCGCACGCTCACCGAACTGCCGTTTTCGTTAGCCGTGAGCAGGTCCAGGTCGCCGTCGCCGTCCACGTCGCCCACCGCCACGCTGGTGGGGGAGCTACCTACGCCCGCATCCTGGTTGCCGCTGAAGGTGCCGCTACCGTCGTTGAGGCGTATACTCACCGAGTTGCCGCCGCTGTTGGTCGCGAGCAAGTCCAGGTCGCCGTCGCCGTCCACGTCGCCCACCGCCACGCTCTGGGGGGAGCTGCCCACGGCGGGGTTGACACTACCACTGAAAGTGCCGCTACCGTTGTTGAAACGTACGCTCACCGTGTTGTCGCCGGCGTTGGCCGTGAGCAGGTCCAGGTCGCCATCACCGTCCACGTCGCCCACCGCCACGCTCTGGGGGCTTCTACCCACACTGATTTCGGAGCCGCCCGTGAAGGTGCCCGCCCCGTTGTTGAGGCGCACGCTCACCGAGTTGCCGTCGGCGTTGGCCGTAAGCAGGTCCAGGTCACCATCGCCATCTACGTCGCCCAGCACCACGCTCTGGGGGTTGCGGCCCACGCCGGGGGCGGAGCCGCCCGTGAAGGTGCCCGCCCCGTTGTTGAGGCGCACGCTCACCGAGTTGCCGAAGCCGTTGGCCGTAAGTAGGTCCAGGTCGCCGTCGTCGTCCACGTCGCCCACCGCCACGCTCTGGGGGCTGCTGTCCACGGCCGGGTCGGAGCCCCCGTTGAATACCCCCGGCCCCTGTCCGGCCGCCGCCGTAAACTGCCAGACTTTGCTCTTCGCTGGCTTGATGCCGCTGGTAGCCGTGGCCGCCGTGGTCACGGTGGCCTGCACCGTTTCGCCCGGCCGCAGGGGGTAGGTGAGCGCGAAGCTGACGGTGCTGCCGCTCACGCTGGTGGTGCCGCTGTGACCCGGGCGCAGTCCGCCGCGCTGGCTGCCGAACACTTTGAGGGCCGTCGTGCTGGTGCTGGCCAGCGGCTGGTTGAAGCTGGCCGATACCGGCCCGCCGGCCGCGCCCGCCCGCGCCCCGTTGGCCGGGCTGGTGCCGGTGAGCACCAGTTGAGCCTGGGCCAGGCCGGGCAGCAGTGCCAGCAGCAGACTATACGTCAGCCATCCAAAGGCCAGGTTAAAGCGGGTAGTTCGCGTGGCCCGACGGCTGGGCCGTAGCTCGGGGCCAGGGAAGAAGTTTGCCATAGAAATAAATAGGTCGAAGGGGAGGAATGTTCGGTCGGGCCTCGGGCGCGGGCCCAGCTACCCGCGCTTGCTCGCGACCAAGCGGCTCAAAGCCCGAAGGCAGTAAAAGCTGGCCGGTGGGTAATTCCTACAAAGTTGACTAGTAGGCCCTGAAAAAGAGGGCAAATTCTCGCCAATTTTGCCTTCAACCCATTTTAACTCGCATTTTGGCAAGAATTTATCCCTCTTCTCAGCTGGGTAAGGGCCAGATGGCGACCAAACCTTGGGCCGCGAGGCCAGAGACCGCTGGCCCCAGGGTAGCTTGGCGCCCCGTCCGAATTAGTAGTTTTGAGGTGGGCGTTAGTCGCTGGGCCGGCGGCCAAAGTGCTCGGCGTAGCAAGTGCTGAAGTACTTGGCTAAGCCCACCGCCACGGTGCTGAAGTCGCCGGCTTCGAGCAGCTACCGGCCGTAGTGCAGACGTTATTCGCGCAGCCCGGCGGCGGGGGAGAGGTTAGCCAGCTTGCCCAGTTGGCGGTAGGAGGTTCGCGTGCTTTACCGAATGTTTCACCCGAGTGGCTTACCCGTGGAGTCGAAGGAAAGTTAAGCCAGCATCTAAACCGGAACAAATGGCCCTCACTGGAACAGAGCTGGCTTGAATCCTGGCTATCGCCGCGCGCCCTGTAATCACGACTACGAACAGCTTTTGCTAAACTTCGCGTGCCAGCAGCTATGTCAGCACCAACTGCTGCGCTTGGTCGGCGGTACGTTGGAGTGACTGGTGGACCGCATGGCCGAGCAGCTGCACGCGAATCGTTTCGCCGCCCTAAGTAATAATTCCTAACGCCCAGTCGTAGCAGCGCCAAAGAGACGGCAATAGTTACCGCCACCGATTTTACCAATCTCCTCCTCCGTGAAGCCATTTTTGAGCAAGGCATCTACCACAGCATAGTAGAAGCCTACCTTCTGGTCGGGCCAAGCCTCGTTGGTCCGCTCGCCGATGCGCGCGCGGCCTTTGCCGGGAGCACCCGGCTCGCCAGCCCCGCCTGGCCTGCCATCACCGGGCGGGGTGCCCACGCCGGGTGGTGGGCCGCTTGGTCCGGGGCCGGCATTGGGCGAGCGGTAGGGGAGCGTCAGCTTGGTATCGGTGCCGAGGGCCACGTGGTCGATGCCCGTGACGTCGACCATTGCCCGGATGTTTTGGGCGTAGGCCAGGGGGGTATCGGCCAGGTGCGTCCACACGCCGATGACGCCGCCCGCAGCGGCCACGATTTTTGCCTGGTTCTTACTGATAAGGCGCGGGCGCATCATCTGGGCCATGCCGGGGTTTTGGCCCAACTGGGTGTCGAGGCTGGTGTGCGAGATGAGGAAAGGCTTGGTGGTGACTTTTAATGCCGCGTTCAGGGTGTCGTTGCTGGCGTGGGCCAGGTCGAGGAGCATCCCCAGGCGATTAGCTTCTTTGATAACCTCGGCCCCGAAGGTGGTGAGGCCGCCCAGCTTGGCGGGGTTCGTGTACACGTCCCCTAGCGGCACCGAGGCGTCGTTATCATGCAGCAGGCCCAGGTGGCGCAGGCCGCGCTGGTAAGCTACGGCCAGCCGCTCCAGCTTGCCTTCCAGAAAGTGCGCACCCTCCACGGCCTGCACCACGGTGGGTTGGTGCCGGGTATGGGCGGCTTGCAGCCCGGCCAAGGTCAGCGCGCGCCGCAGGTGGTTGCGCTCAAGTACTTGGTCCATGGCCGTCAGGCCGTTAAGGAAGCGTTCGTAGGCCTGGCCAGGGGTAGTCAGGCGCTGGTAGTCCACGGCAAAGGTCATGCAGATGGCTGCCAGCCCCGACTTCTTCAGTTCGCTGGCCAAGTCCACAGCGGGGCCGGGCAGCTCGGCCGTAATCAGTGGCACGTCTACGTGGTTGTGGGTGTCGATGCCCAGCGTGTTAGCGACGATGGCGGCCACACGCGGGTCCATCTCGGCCGTGGCCCACGCATGGAGGGGGCGCAGGGCCAGGGAGGTGCCCGCACCCCCTACCATCGCCATAAACTTGCGTCGGGACCAAGTAGCCGGAGAATTTTTCATCTTCTGTCGAATTGAATGCAGTGGTGAAAGAAGGGCTTGTGTCAACGCAACGGCTTAGCGCACGCTGTAGAAATTGCCGCCGTAGTCGCGGGTGTGGTCGCGCCAGATGCTGTGGTAGTGAATCTGGTCGCGGTACTCGATGCCGCCCTGGCATACCAGCTCTATCCACACACCTGGCCCGTCGAGGCGCACGTAGTCGCCGCGCTCGGTGAAGGTGCCGCTGCCCGCAAACGCCACGTAAGTGCCAGCCAATTGCTGCTCGTAGTCGGCCAACAGGCGGGCGGCAGTGGCATCGTCCGAATCCTGCACCCAAGGCTTCATGGCGGCCAGCAGCAGCTGGCGCTGGCTGGCCGTAAGCGCGTTGCCCGGCACGCCTACCTTGGTCCTGGGAAACTCGCCGTCGTGGCCGGGGCCTTCCAGCACATCACCAAAGCTTTGCGCTAGCTTGGCAGTAGTTTTTTGCGCCGGCGTGAGGCTGCCGAGCAAGGTCACCATTGCCGCGGCTTCGTTGCCAAGCGGGGCGCACATCGTCCCTTTTGGGAAGACCTTCGCGTCGGCCGTGGTGAAGCGCAGCGGCTCCACCCCCTCAAATTTGGGCGAAGCGCCCGTCACGGCGCCCTTGCCGAAGGTGATGTTGGTAGCCAAGTGGTGGCCGCCAAATTGCAGCATCCACACGCCCGTGGCCGAGGGCGTGCCTAAAAAGGCAATGGCGTACAGGTCGGAGCCATAGCCCCCGCCGGGCGGCCCGCCACCCGGTGGCCGACCACCCGGGCCGACACCGGGTGGCGGGCCATCGCCGGGCGGGCGGCTGCCCGGCGGCGGTCCACCGGGGCCGCCCATGCTCCGGTTGGGGTTGGCAGCCCGTAAGGCGGCCAAGTCGTTGTCGGCGGCCCGTATTTGCTGAATCTCGTCGAAGCCATCGCCGGCCACCGTGCCCGTAGCGGCCTTCACCAAGGCCAGGGCCGCGGCGTGCTGCTCGGCCGTGAGCGAGCTGAGCAACACGCCCGAGCGACAGCCCAAGCCGCAGGGAAAATTGGACCAGCGAGCGGCATTGTTGGCATTGAACTCTACGACCACCGCCTTGCGCTGCTCGGCCGTGAGCGAGGCCAGAAAAGCCGTGGCGGCCCGCAAGGGGTCGGTTTCGGTGGCGAACGGGCGGGCGGCCGCCGCTATGGCCGCCCGCCCGGCAGGAGCCGGGGACAATCGCTCCGCAAGCAGGGTCCCGGCCAGCAGACTGGCGAGTAGGTAGCTGGTTTTTAACATGGTATTAGGAAGGTGGGTTGGGAGTGACGGCTGTCTAGCGCTTGCCTGGTAAAGCGTTATTTTATAATTAATTAGGCTGCATGCCTGCCCAGGTGAAAGAAAGGCTTGCTACTTCTTCATGCTTGAATCTTACCCTGCCTGACAACCGCCGGTCCCTAACATCATCTTCCATGAGGAAGCCTGACCGTTTAATTGCCACCATAGTCGCTAAGCCGGTCGCGCCATACCGAGTGCGGGTGAACCGTGCCGGGAAAGTCGCGGCTCTCCTGCGCCGAATACTCAAGCCACAGGCGTGGCCCGTCCAGCCGCACATAGTCGCCGGCCTGGCCCATGGTGCCACCGCCGGCGTAGGCCAGGTAGGTTTCGGGCAGCTGAGCGGTGTAGGCAGCTAGTACGGGGGCCGCCGTGGCCGGGTCCAAGTCATTGACGTAGCGCCATAGGGCTTGCTGCACCAATTGCTGCTGCGCCGCGCTCAGGCTCCCCACTTTTATGCCCTGCCTGGTAGTCGGAAACTTCTCATCCTGCCCCGGCCCCAGCAGCACGTCGTGGAAGCTACCGGTGAGTCGGGTCCCCACCTGCTGCGAGTTGTTGAGGCTAGCCAGCAGCGCGGCGAAAGCTTGCTTTTCCTGGGCCATAGCCTGGTAGGTGCGACCGTTGGCCGTGACGGCTGCCATGGGCTCAATACCCCGAAAGACGGGCGTCACGCCCACTACTCGGCCTGCTTTATAGGTATTAGCAAAGGCGTAGTGGTGCCCGCCGTATTGCAGCTCCCACTGCCCGCTCAGGCTCGGCTCGCCCAGCAGGGCCAGGTAATAGTTGCCCGCCCCGAACGTATCGGTTTGCTTGGTGGCCACTCCTAGGTAAGTGTCGGCCGCCAGTTCGCCTTCTAGTTCATCATAGCCTTCGTTGGGTACGCCCTGCGCCAGCACGCTGGCCATGAGTGCCTTGGCCGCGGCTAATTGCGGTGCTGAGAGTTCGCCCAGACTGATGCCTACCCGCTGGGGCCGCGAGAAGCGCTGCGGAAAGTTGGACCAGCGTACGGCATCGGCCTTCGAGTACGGCAGTTGCACCCGCGCCAGCTGCGCGGGAGTAAGCGTGGCCTTGAAGGCCTCGGTCAGGCACAGCACTTTGGCCAGCCGCTGCACCGCGCCGCAGCCCGGTGCAGCGGCTGGCTGCGTACGCTCCCGGGGCGCCACCCCTGCCAACGGCAGCCAGGGCTGCCCCAGCAGCAGCAGCCCGAGCGCCAACAGGCTACCACCCCCCAGGCTTAAGAAAGAATACCGCATGTGAAAAGAACAAGCGAGGATGAGCGCGCTAGTGCACAAAATCAAAAATACCGGCGCTGGCTAAGGAAAGAAACTCTTCTCGACAAGCCCCTGGTAATTGCCGCCGTAGCTTTCTAAAGGGTCGCCCCAGGCTAAGCGCAAGTAGCTTTCCGGCCCGCTACTGCGGCACCGCCAGCCGGGCGAGAACCTATCTACTTCCAGCACCCGCAGCTTGGTCAATCTGGAAGCAGTTGTCGGCCAATTCTACCTGGCCATCCTACTTGGGCAGTGGGTGAGCCCGTACCTGAATTCGCCGCCCGAGGGTCTGCTGCTACTGCCACTGGCCGACGACCAACCGCCGAACCCTATCCCCACGCCGGGGACGGCCACGTCGGCTAGCCCTCACGCAAAGGCCCGGCCTACGCAGGGTAGGCCGGGCCTTATCAAGTAAAGCAGGTGAGCAGGTAGGTGGCCCTATTGCAGCGTTACGCGACTCGTGACGGCCGTTTCGCCGGCGGGCTGCACGCTCAGCAGGTAGCTGCCGGCGGCCAGGCCCACGGTGGGCACCTTGGCCATGAGGCCGCTAAAGGTACCGCTGCCCACGGTTTGGCCCAGCGTGTTACGCAGCGTGTAGGTAGCTGACTTAGCCGCTTTGGCCAGTACCAGGTCGATACCCTGGCCGCTAGCTACGGGGTTAGGATAGGCAGTGAAGACGGTGGCTGCCGCCGCGCTGCTGCTGGCCGCGCGGGTGCCCAATACCGTGGTGTAGGTGCCGTAGAAGTTACCGCCATAATCGCGGGCTCGGTCGCGGTAGATGCTGTGGTAGTGAATATTATTACGAAAGACTACCCCGGTCTGGCACACAAATTCTACCCACACGTTCGGCCCATCAATGCGGGCATAGTCCCCGTTGGTCGTAAACTGACCCGTGCCGGCGTAGGAAATGTAGGTGCTGCTGAGTTGCGACTTGTAATAGTTAAGCAGCGTAGCAGCCGTGGCATCATCCACATCGTTTACCCAGGGAGCCATCGCCGCTACTACTAAGTCCTGCTGCGCAGTGCTGAGCTGGCTGCACTGAATCCCCACGCGGGTAGCCGGAAATTTACCGTCGTTACCCGGCCCCAGCACCACATCCGAGAAAGTGGTGGAGAGCTTCGCTGTGGCCTGCTGCGTACTGCTCAGGCCCTGAATCATGGCCAGCATTGTGGAGGCTTCGCTACCGAGTGGGGCCACGGTGGTACCACTGGGAAAAACACCGCCCGTGGAAGTGAAGCTCAGCGGCTCCACGCCCTCAAATTTGGGGGTAGCGCCCGTTACGTTACCGCTCCCGAAGGTGATATTGGTGGCCAGGTGGTGGCCGCCGTATTGCAGCATCCAGGTGCCGGTCGTGCTGGGCGTACCCAAAAAGGCGATGAAGTAGATGCCGGAGCCGTAGCCGCTCCCTCCGCCGTTGGCGTTGAGGTAATCATCGGCTGCCCGAATCTGCTGCGTTTCGTCGTAGCCCTCGCCGCTGCCCGTGCCGGTGGCCGCTCGCACCACAGCCAGGGCCGCCGTTTGCTGGGCAGTGGTCATATTGGCGAACTGTAGGCCGGTACGGCAGTTGGTTCCACAGGGCAAGTTTGACCACTTGAGGACGGTAGTCGAGTTGAAGGGCTGCAACACCGCGCCCTGCGTCGCAGCGCTGATGCTGCCTTGCTGCGCGGTGCTGAGCGTAGCCAGAAAAGCGTTGGCTGCCGTTACCACGGCGTTCACGTCGTGGGTCTGTTGCACCCCTTTCGTGTGCTTAGTAGTGCTGGGCAGCACCTTCAGGTCAGTAGGTTGGGCCGCGTGTTGCTTGAAGGCCATGACGGCCAGCAGCGCCCCCGTAGAAGCTAAGCAGGTAGAGATTTTCATGCGTAGTAAAAAGAGAAAGGTGATGCTTGCCTGCGCCTAATCGCCAAGTGGACAACAGATTATGAGAAAAGCGGATGACTTGCAGGGGAATTTTATTACGCCCTCATTAGCAGTTGGTTACACCGAAAAGCTGGGTATTACTTGCAGAGCGAACCTAATCGACTAATTTATTTCCCGCTCAAGCCAGGTGCGCCCGGCTGCGGCGGTATAGCAGCAAGGCCGCAATCGCCAGCGCGGCCAGCAGCCAGGGCGCGTAGGGCACGGCATCCGCTAGCGCCCGCGTGAACACGTTGCCGTTGCCGCTGAGCCGCTCCACCAGCCAGGCGCTGGCGGCTAGGCCCGCCAGCACAGCCCCGCCTCCGCGCACGTACTCGTAAGAGGGCGTGCGAGCCAGCAGCAGTAGCCACGGCACGGTGCAGGCCACCACCAGCAACTGCATCAGCTCAATGCCCAGGTTGAAGCCTAGCAAGCTCAGCGCCAGCGGCCCGGCCTCCAGGTGCAGCGCGGCCAGGGTGCCCGCGAAGGCCAGCCCGTGCACCAGCCCGAAGCCGGCGGCCACCCAGGCTTCGCGTCCCGGAAACAGGGGCCGCACGGCGTGGGCTGCCGCTACCAGAATGGATACGGCAATGAGTACCTCCACGGGCTTACTTGGCAGGCGCACCCATCCGAGAGTACCCACCAGCAGCGTCAGGGAATGGCCCACTGTGAAGGCCGTGACCAGCAGCAGCAGCCGGCGCAGGCTGTAGCGCACACCCCCAAATGGCCCCCAGCGTCGTGCGCCGGCCGCCAGCAACAGGGGCGCGGGCAGCAGCAGGGCCAGCAAAAAGAGCAGGTGGTCGGTGCCCTCGGCAATGTGGCGGGTGCCCAGCTGCACCATCGCCCGAAAGCCGGTCCAGGCGCTGCCCTGAGCCAGGTCCACGGCCAGCGGCGGTATCACGCTGTTGACCACGTCCATCTCGATGACGCCCACCTGCGTGGCGGCACTGTCGGCCTCGGCCAACTGGCCGGTAGCCCAGTCCTGACGCACGGCCACCAGTATTTTGTGCGTTACCACCTGGTGCAGCACGGCGTCGTCGCGCAGCACGAAGCGGCGCACGTCGCTGCCCGGCGGCGGGGTGAGGCGCAGGTAGGCCAGCAGCTCATCGTAGGGGCCATTGAGAGGGTTTTGCTGGTGCTGCACGGCCAGGCGGCCAATGTGTAAGGCCCAGTAGCGCCCATCGGGGCTTTGCACCCGCACGTGCCGGGCCAGGTACTGCCGCAGGGCCGGCCCGTAGTGGGGCAGCACGGCGGCGGCCGAGTCGCCCACGGCGTGCCCGAAAGCGGGCTGCAGCTCGGAAAGCGGCAGGTGCAGCTCGGCTTCCAGTCGGTGCGGGTGCACCGTCAGCAGCACTTTCGAGGTGGGCATGGGGTGGGCCTGGACCAGCCGGCCGGCCCCCAGGCCCAGCAAGGCAACGAAGGTGGCCAGCAACCAGCGCCCCGCAGGTGGCAATGAGCAGTTCATAGAAAGGTCCAGTGCAGCCCCGGCCCCTAGGAGCCGCCAGGCGTACAACAAGCAAATTGGTCGGAAATAAAACGCGAAACTACCTGGGTGCGGCGGCGGCTGTAATCCCTTTGCCCAGCGAGGCGGGAGTTGAAATGCTCAGCATGTTAGTGCGCAAGTAGTTAATAAACAATTTTTTAAGCTTACTAATTGCCGCCGTAGTCCTTGGTTTTGTCGCGCCACACCGAGTGGGGATGGGTAGGCGAGAGCACGATGCCGTTCTGACACGAGTACTCAATCCAGACGCTGGGGCCGTCGATGCGCACGTAGTCGTTGCGGGTGGTCATGGCCGTAGTGCCCGAATAGGCCACGTAGGTGTTGTCCAGCTCGCTGGCGTACTTGGCCAGGATGGTGGCCGCGTCCGCGTCGTCGGTGTCGTAGACGTAGGTTTTGATAGCGGCCAGCACCAGGGCTTTCTCGGCCGCCGTCATAGTAGCGCACTTCAGGCCCACCGCGGTGGCGGGGAAATTACCGTCCTGCTGCGGGCCGGCTACGAGGTCGGAATAGGTGGCGCTCTGCTTGGCCGTGGCCTGCTCGGTGCTGGTCAGGCCGGTGAGCATGGCCGAGAAGGCGGCAGCTTCCTGCTGCAAGGGCTGGTTGCTGGTGCTGTTCCAGGTGAAGGTGGCAAAGGGCTCCACGCCCCGGAACGAGGGCGTCGCGCCCACCAGTGCCCCGTCCTTGTAGGTATTGGCAAAGGCCAGGTGGTGGCCGCCGAATTGAATCTCGAAAGTGCCCGTGGTGGCCGGCGTGCCCAGAAAGGCGAGGTAGTAGTTGGCCGCCCCGTAGGTCGAGCCGCCGCCGTTGGCATTCAGATATTCGTCGGCGTTGAGCAACTGCTGAATCTCGTCCCAGCCCTCGTTGGTGGTCGTGCCGGCGATTTCTTTGATAAGGGCCTTGGCGTACTGTACCTGGATGGTGTTCAGGGCCCCGAAATTGAGCCCGATGCGCTTGTTGTTGCCGTTGACGAGGCCCTGCGGCAGGTTGGACCACCGCTTGGCATTAGCCACCGAGTAGGTGGTTTGCAGGGTGGTAATCTGCGAGGCGTCGAGCTGTGACTTAAAAGCCTCGGCCAGGCAAATGACCTTGGCGATGCCCGTGGCCGTGGAGGTGCAGGTGCTCACCGTAATTGGGTCGGGGTTGGAGGTAGAGCTGCTGCCGGAGCTGCTGCTACTACTCGTGGTATCATCCTTTTTGCAGGCGCTGAAGCTGGCGGCCAGGGCCAGCAGCAGCCCCCAGGTCGAGAGGCGTGGCATAAACACAGAGAAAAGAAGTAGGGAATAAAGAATGAAAACTGCCGTCGGCGCTGGCTGGCTAGACCGGTAGCGGAGGTTCAACCTGATGTAGGAGTAGGGTATTTGCTTGGTTGAACCGAAACTAAAAATGTCCACCCGTCCAGAGACTGAACAATCGACCTATCCGCTATCCGGCTCGACTAGCAGGCGCAGCGGTACGCCGGTGCGCTTCTGACACGCTGCCCAACTGAGTCCCAGACGCGCTACTGCGAACATCCGGGTAGTAGTCTCCGTAGCGCGCGGGGGCCACGTGGTAAGCCCGAGGCCAGTAGTGAAGCCTCTCTAGGCTCGAAAAGCTGTAGGAGTTCCGGCCGATTCGTTACCGATTTGTTTACCATCGTGTGAAGAAGAAAAAGGGTGAAATCGTAGAAGAACTGTCAATAGCCTGGCGGAATAGTTGAGGCGCGGTCGGTCAGCCGCTTTAGGTAGAAGAGACGTAAGGTGGCCTTTACCCCCACGACTGCCTTCATAATTCGACTTTATTTCCGACTCTTGCTAAATATGCCTCTGTTAATCAGCAAATTGATTTGCTGCAAGCCATTGCTGAACTGTAATGAAGAGGGGCCCATTACGACCCGCTAGCCAGGGACGGAGGGACGGGTGTAGGGGCGGGGTCTTGGGTTCTCCTCATCCAGTCGACTCGCGTCGGCGCTGCCAGCATCACCTTGGGCGTACTGCTTTAGAGGCCTTTTTTGTTGATTGTATACTGATAAAATACTGACAATTAACATTATGACTCAAAGGCGCACTGCCTGCCTCACTAAATTCAGACTTGGGCGTAGGGGTGGACGCAGCTTCAGGCATCTACCTATTACCGGGCGCAGAAGGAGACTCCGTCGGAGTAGCCTCGGTAGCTACTCATTAGGGGGTCCGTCTTAGTAATACGTTAGCAATGCTTACGAATACTTCCACTACTACTCAGCTTACTGCCGTGCTTGCTTCGGCAGTACTTCTCGTTGCGGCAGTAGCCTGTCAAAAGCAGTCTGCTCTGCCTACGCCATCGAGCACCCAGACGGTGCAGGGGCTAGCGGCCCTGCCCTTGTCGGCCGCAGTGCCCGCCGACAACCCAACGAACCCCGCCAAGGTTGACCTGGGGCGTGCCCTGTTCTGGGACCCTGTGCTTTCGGGCGGGCGCGACGTGAGTTGCGCGACCTGCCACCACCCCGCTACCGGCTACGCCGATGGGATTGACCTGGCCATCGGTGAAAATGGCCAGGGCCTCGGTACTACGCGCCGATTTCGCACGCCTAATACTATTCCCTTCGGACAACGCAATAGCTCTACGGTGCTCAATTCAGCCTTTAATGGTCTGACTACCAACGGGACCGTTGACCCGGCACTGGCCCCGATGTTCTGGGACAGCCGGGCTCAGTCGCTGGAAACGCAGGCGCTCCGGCCAGTCATTACGCTGGAGGAGATGCGCGGCCATCAATATGCCGAATTAGCCGCTCCCGACTCGGTGGTGGCGCGGCTGCGGGCCATTCCAGCCTACGTGGCGCTGTTTCGGACGGCCTTTGCCGAGGCTACCCCCCTCACGGCGGCGAACGTGGGGAAGGCGCTGGCCTGCTTCGAGCGCACCCTAATTGCCACCGACTCACCCTTTGACCAGTACATGCGCGGCACGAGTTCGGCGCTGACGGCGCAGCAGGTGCAGGGGCTCCAGGCCTTTGTGCAGAGCGGCTGCGCCAACTGCCATAGCGGCCCCATGCTCAGCGACTACCAGCTGCACGTAATGGGCGTGGCCGACAACAGCAAGCACACCACTTCGGATACGGGTGCCAATGGCACCTACGCCTTCCGCACTCCTAGTCTGCGCAATGTGGCCCTCACGGCACCCTACATGCACAGCGGTACCCTGCGCACGCTAGACGACGTGCTCAATTTCTACGACAATGGCCGCGCCACGGCCAACCCGCACGTGAGTACCGCCCAGCGCGACACCCAGTTTCCGGGTCGGGTAGCCAATGCACAGGCCATCATTTCCTTTCTCAACTCCCTGACGGCCGTTACCTACGACCGCACCGTGCCCGCCACGGTGCCCAGCGGCCTGGCCGTGGGCGGCAACATTCACTAGCTGCTAGCAAAATTCCTGTTGTTTGAATAATAGAAAGTTAGAGGCGGTCGGCAAACATTTTTGAAATAAAATGCGGCGGCCAATAGGGGTAGCGACCTCCTCACGCATCTTCTTACTGAGCTGCCCGCACCGCGCCTAAGCCGGCGGGCACCACTATCAAAGGAGGGTTCACTGCTTACGCTGACACGTTATGCACCACACTGCTTATTCTTTCGGGCGCGCGCGGCCCGGCCAAGCTGGTAGCGCGTGGGGCGAAGCCTGGCGGGCAGCCGTGCCCCCTCGCCCGGTCCAACCAGCCCCCGCCCCCCAGGCCTGGTCTGATGCGCTCACCCAGTACCAGGCCATTTACGAAGAGCTGCTAGCCAGCCCCGAGTGGGCCGGCCCTGACGAGCGCCCGGCCCCTGGCCAGCTTCTCCTATCGGCGCGCGACCTCACTCGGGAATTAGCGGGCTGGTCGCCGCCCCAGCCGGGCGCACGTTGCGCGATAAAATAGCCCATGGGCTGCTAGTATAAGTTTTAGCTATCATCTTATTCTGCTTGTGCAGTATCTGGCATTCATTTTGGCGGGGCGGGGCCGCGCCTGGGTAGGGCTTATTACCTGGCTGTCAGTGCTGCTGGCGGCCAGCCCAGCCCGGGCCACGCATATCGTGGGTGGGGAACTCGACTTGCAGCACCAGACGGGCAGCACCTATACCCTCACGCTCACCCTCTACTTCGACGCCATCAACGGCAACGCGGCGGCGCTCGACCAGTCGCTCGTGGCCGGTATTTTCGACAAGGCTACCAACCGGCAGTTGCAGAGCGTAACGCTGCCGCTCACCAGCAACACGTTCGTAAGCTACACCAACCCGGCCTGCGCCGTGGGCTCGCTCAGCACGCGCAAGCTGCTGTACGTGAAGGACATTACCCTCGACGCGGCCACTTACGCCAGCGCCCAGGGCTACTACGTGGCCGTGGAGCGGTGCTGCCGCAACCTGGCTATCAGCAACATCGTGAACCCCGGCGGGGCGGCTCAGACCTTCTACCTGGAATTCCCGGGCGTAGTGCGCAACGGGGTGGCGTTCCTCGACTCCACGCCGCGCATCTTCCCCGCCCTGGGCGACTATGCCTGCCTGGGCAACCTGTTCTACTACGATTTCGGTGGCCAGGACCCCGACGGTGACTCGCTGGCCTATGATATGGTAACGCCGCTCAACGGCCACGCTACAGCCGCCAGCCCGGCCCCGCTGCCCGCCGCCGCGCCCTATACCACTGTGACCTGGACTACTGGTCTAGGCACCACCAACCAGATTCCTGGCGCGCCGGCCCTAGGCATTGACGCGCATACCGGGCGCCTTACGGTGCGGCCCAGCCGGCTGGGGCTGTTCGTGTTCGGGGTGCGCTGCGCGGAGTACCGAAAGGGCGTAAAAATCGGCGAAACGCGGCGTGATTTTCAGCTTTACGTGCTCAGTTGCCCCCAGAATAATTCCCCTGTGGTGACGGTGCAGGCTAACGGTCGTGCCTACCGCCCCGGCCGCGACACGGTGCGCATTGTGCCCGGTGGCCCCCGGTGCCTCACGCTGCGCTACACTGACCCCGACGCTAACTCAGTGCTTACGCTCACGGCCGCGCCGGTCAATTTCAGCGACGCGGCCACCGCCCCGAGCTTCACCACCACGACCAGCGGTACGGTGCGCGCTGGCGGCCAGCCCGATACACTCACGGCTACCCTCTGCTTCCCGGTGTGCGCCGACACCAAGGGCAAGGTGTACCTGCTCGATGTGCTGGTGGCCGACAACGGCTGCGCTCTGCCCAAGCGCGATACCGTGCGGGTGGCCTTCGTGGCCACGCCGCCCCCGAGCACCATACCGGTGCTTACTAGCAGCTTTCCGCCCGAGGTAGCTAGTACCACTACTACCGTGCGGGTGGCGCTGGGCCAGCCCTACGTGGCTACCCTGCTCGGCACCGATGCGGCCCCGAATGCGCTCACGCTCACGGCCACGGGCGTGGGTTTCGACCTGGCCGCCGTGGGTATGAGCTTCGCGGCCCAGAACGGGACGGCCCGCGCTACGGCTACCTTCAACTGGCTGCCCGGCTGCGGCCTGGCCACGGCCGGCGATAGCGGCCTGGTGGTGCGCTTTGCTTTGGTGCAGGGCAGCCCCGTCTGCACACCGCATACGCGCACGCGCCTTGTCCGCTTCGTGGTGCCCCGACCCAGTGATTCGCTGGCCTTTCGCCCGCCCAACGTCATCACGCCCAATGGCGATGGCCTCAACGAAGTCTTCACCCTCGACCAGGCCCTGCCCGCTGACTTCTGCGCCAGCCAATTTGCCGGGGTCAGTATTTTCTCGCGCTGGGGCCGGCTTATGTACCAGTCGGCCACGCGCAGCTTCAGCTGGCCCGGCGAGGGGGTGGGCGGCCTCTATTACTACCTCGTCACCTTCACCGATGGGCGCCGCTTCAAGGGCTGGGTAGAGGTAATGCCTTGACGGTTAATTTATTTTCTGGCTCTTGCCCTTGTTTTTTTTGTTTCCCTCACCCTTTTACCCCTCCCCTTTTTTATGAAGCGTTTTTCTTCCCGCAGCGCAGCTTTTGCTACGCTAACCATCCTGGGTTTAACTGCCAGTACGGCGCTCACCGGCTGCTTTGAAAAAGGCGACAAGCAGAGCTGCACCCCTAAGGGCGCCACCTGCTCCACCGCCGCCGTGGTCGTGGATTTGAGCAAAAAGACCGGCTGTGGCCTGGTGCTGCACCTGGCCGACAGCACCTACTTGGTGCCCACGGGTGCCAACTGGACTAACTTCCACGCCAAGGCCGGCGACAAGGTACTGGTGGGCTTCACGAACGTCAAGAAGCACAACTGTAACACCGACAGCACCAAAGCCGGCTGCTCGGCCGGGCCGCTGGTCGAACTGGGCTGCATCAGCGTGAATACTACCACTACAACGACGAGCGCCAATTAGCCCTTGCTCCGCTCACTGGCCAGCAAACGAACAGGCACGTCCGACAGGACGTGCCTGTTCAGGTGTCGTACCCTGTCCTGCCCCTCCCCAAGCGGCTGCTTAGCCAGCGGTGAGGGGCACGTAGTTCGGGCCTTATGCCTAGACCTAAAAGCGCACGCCCAGCTGAACACCCGGCCACAGCCGCAACTGTGACCCGGCATCCAACCGATTGACCCACAACCATTGGTCGCGACCAAATTCCCAGCGTGGCGGTAGCGGTTGCGGTCCCCGGTCGTGGGCAGTCGCCAGATTGACCGTCGGGCCGCCGACGAGCTGCCAGCGCCCGCCCTGCTTGAGTGCCCACCCTAGTTGGGGCCGAAGCTGGGTAAGGCCACTGGCGGGAGCATCCCGGTCGCCACCTATAAACCAATGCACCAGGTCAAAACTGGGCGTGAAGCGACCCCGTTGCCGGCTGGCCGTACCGAGGCCCACCCCCCAGGACAAACCGTTGGGCTGGGGGCCAAACGGCCCCACGGCCGCCCCCAGTACCAGGTATATACGCGGAACCCCTACTTTAAGCGCTGCGCTCGCGGGCAGGCTTTCGCTCACCCACGCCTCCCCGTGCAAGTAGCTGGGGGGCAGCAGGTGGGCCCGGCTTACCGGCTCAGTTGCGCGGGGCGGGGCCCCACCGCCAGCGGCCCCTGCCTCGGGGCGCGGTGTTACCACCGGCAGCGCGGCCCCACCCAGCGCTATCCCCCCCGCGGGGGTACTGACTAAGAAAGGTAGCGGCTCAACCGCCCCGCTAAGCTGGGCCAGCTGGGCTAACGAGTGGTGGGCCGCAGCAGGCAAGTCGGCTAGCTTTCCCCTAGCCACCGTGGGGGCGCTTTTCGGGACAGAGTGCGGGCGCGGTGGCCGGGAGCGTGGGAAGTTGTCGTCCGGTATCGGTGCGGTGCTAGCCGGGGCATGGTGAGGCCGGGTCGCCGCCGACCGCTTGGCCAACTTTGCAGGTGTAGCTGAGAGAATTATTGCCTGAGGACCGCCCTTGCCCGATGGTCGCCCTTGAAAATCGGGGCGGGTGCCGGGCAAGAGTGGTGCGACAGGGAGTGCTGATGCAGGCGCCGGCCGCGACTTGCCCGAACTCCCCAGGGCGGCCTTCGCGCGGCCGCGGCCGTGGACACCGACCTGTGGGCTGGCTGCCAGTGGGCCAGCTAGCCGCGTTTCTACCAACGGAGCGGGGGAGCCACTGGGAGGGCCTAGGTGGACCGTAGGGGAGGAAGCGAAGCCAGGCGGCTGGCCATTTACGGAGGTGACACCCGCCGGGGCGGCCACCCGCGCGGGCCAAAGCACGAGCTGCCCGGCCAGTAACCCATACGACAGGTGTTCGGCAGCCAGCACCTCGCGCAGTACCACCCCCAGCGGACGGGCGGGCCCCGGGCGCTGGGTGCAGGGGTGCGTCACGGGTACCAGCGAGCTGCTGTAGCTCAGGGGCACATGGCTCTGGCGCGCCAGCTCGGCCAGCACGGTGCCCAGCGGGTGGGTGCCAGGAGTAGGGTCTACCAGCCGCGTCAGCGCCGGCGCCGGACCCTGGCCCCAGACCGGGCGGCCAATCAGCAGGCAACACGCTGCGACCAGCACCAGTCGCAATCGGTGGCTAGGGCCAGCAGGCGTAACAAGCATGCTCAAGGCGTAGAAGTTGGGGCGAGGAGCGCGGCCGCTGGTTGAGGAATGGCAACGGGTACGCCGCAGCCTGCACCCTGCAATTCGTAGCCGCCGCCACCCGTGGGGGTGAGGCGGCTGGCCGTAGCGACGGCCAGCACGGCCAACACCTGGGCCGGCGGCTGCTTCACGAACGTACCGGTGAAGCGGCACAGCCCCAGCGCCGGGGTAGTCAGGCGCACGCTGGTGCCGAAGGTGGCGCGCAGCGTCTGGATAACCTGCGTGACCGGCGTGTCGGCGAAGCGTAGCGTATCTGTTTGCCAGGCCCGGAAGTTGGGGTCAGCGCTAGGCTGGCGCTGGAGGCGGCTTACTTCCCGGCCCGGTGCGTCGGTAGCCCGCAGGGCGGCACGTGTGCCGGCGAGCAGGTGTACGCTGTCGGGAGCGGCGAGGTGGCTGAGCCACACCTGCCCGCGGGTAACACTCACTTCCACCGAGTCTTCTGCTGCATAGGCCCGCACGTTGAAGGCTGTACCCGTCACGCGCACGCGGGCCGTCGTAGTGCTCACCGTAAAAGGGCGGGCCGGGTCCGACACCACCTCAAAATAGGCTTCGCCTGTCAGCTGCACGGCGCGTCGGCCGGGGGACGGGGCGAGCCCCACCCCGGCGTAGCGCAGCCGCGAGTGCGCGTTCAACCACACCGTACTACCATCAGGCAGGCGCAGCTGCCGGCGGCTAGCCGCGCTGGCGTAGGTAAGGGCACGCTCCGGAGGAGTAAAAAGCCAGGTGCGGGCCAGTGCATAGCCCGCGCCCAGCAGCAGCGCCAGCCCGGCCGCCCACTGCCAGCGGCTGCTAGCTGCGCGCCGCGTAGCCGGCCATAGCGGGCGTACCACCGGGGCTACGCTCACCGGGGGGACCGGGGCAGCCTTTGGCGCGGTAGCCAGCTGCGGCCGGAAGCGCTGCCAGGCGGCCTCCACATCGGCCGGGGAGAAGAGCACGGGGCCAGCCGCCGCTTCGCCCGCCCGCTCCCAGGCGCGGGTCACGGTGGTCAGGATTTGCAGGTGGCTCGGGTCGGCCGCCACCCAGGCGCGCAGGTCAGCCCGCTCGCTGGCCGTGGCTTCGGTAGCCAGGTGGCGGGCGAGCAGCGCCCAGGGGGCATCGGCCGGGTCGGGGTAGCGTGGCGTCATAGTAAGGCACTGGGCAGCTAAGCTGCCGGGATAAAACAAGGATACATTAGGGTCGCGCTACCCCCACGCGCACCCGCAAAATAATTGGTGCCCCCGCCGCCAGGCGCGGCGGGCTGCCCGCGGACGGCGGCAAAAACCCGGTAGCCGGCTTCAGCACTCCCGCGTACAGCAGCAGCCAGTACAGGTTTTTTAAGACGCCGGCCAGCTCGCGGCGCAAAATGCGCAGCGCTTTACCCATCTGGTTTTCCACTGTTTTGGGGGAAATCTCCAGCGCCTCCGCTATCTGCTGGTAGCTCATTTCCTCGTAGCGACTCAGCTCGAATACCACCCGGCACTGGGGTGGCAGCTGCGCTAGGGCCTGCTGTACGGCCGCGGTGGTTTCGGCCGCGTGCAGGTCGGCCAGGGCATCGGGGGCTACCGGGGCGGTAGCGGGGGGGGCTTCGTCCCAGGCCACTTGGCGCTGGCTGCGCTGCTGGTAGCGCACGGCGGCATTCAGGCCCATGCGGGTGAGGTAAGCCCGGTAGGACTCAATGGCAGGCAAGTCCGATAGGCCTTGCCAGAGGCGCAGAAAAACGTCCTGTAAGATATCTTCCACGACGGCTCGGTCGGATACTACCCGGTACACGACGGCCCCAAGCGGGGCATAAAAAGTCTTAAAAAGCTGTTCGATAAAAGCCGCCGGGTCCGTCTGGCGCAGCTGCGTCAGGCGCGCATCCAGGGCGGTATCATCGAATTTGGCCATGAGGGAAGAGTGATAGAGTGCTGGCGCCGGGCCTCGGGTCGGCGTGCAAAAGAGGTGTCATCGCGCCAACTTCTCGCTAAAGTATCCAAAAGGCGGAGTTCATTAACCTTGAAGCAGCTCTGATGGGCAGCAGCCCATGGCTTTATAACAAGATAACAAGTAGTGGCGCACAGGTACTGGCTGGAAATAACCAGTAGTTGCTAGGAAGCGCCAAGAAGGCTTCTCTTCATTGCCGCACGGATTCATTTAAGTGGGAGGCGTATACTGACATCTACACCAGCATCTGTAGTCTGAGATGGTTGAGTAAAAACAGACAGTGACAAGTCTTGCCTTCCACTGCCCGACAAGACCAGTTCGAGCGGCTTGCCATTGCTCCGTAAGAAATACACGCCAACTTTAAAAGCCAAGTGCGTGCGCCAAGTGGCCGCTGAGGCCCGGCAAGCCGACGTGGCCCGCGCTCAAGGCCTCTCACCCGCTTTGCTCGGCCGCTGGTAGGGCCAGCCGCACTTCACCGCTACTGTGCGTCCCGATGAGTACCTAGCAGCCGCCCCCGTCACCCCATTCAAAGTGCACTACACTATCGGCCACTTCCCGTCACCTCGTAAGTTGAAGTAGCCGATGCAGAAATCGGCGAGATTGGGTTAACGAGTCGCGCAACGTCGGTAAAAGCTGTTGACTGATGTTGTCGAAAATATTAGGCATCGGTGGGAGCTGTTCGCGTCGAAAGTAGGAGGCATGTGCGACAAATGGCACTACGCTTTATTATCCGACACAACTCAAATGCCGGCGTGTCGCAGTTGTTTTACCTATGTTTTACCGGAAATCAAAAACGCCCTGTAAACACTTGGTTTACAGGGCGTTCTGTTGGTAGTTTGTGGTCGTATAAGGACAAAAGTACGGGTGCTAGATACCGGCGATTCCCACCCAAAGCCGGCTGGCGTAGTCTGGAAGCGGGGTTGGTCGGCACCCTGGTGGAAGGCCGTAGAAAGCCGTAGCCCGAAAACTGACCCCGAAAATGGCCCCCTACGCCGCCCGGCGCCGAGGCGACTTTTTCATGAAATTCTGCACGATTTCCGACTCGTCTACGCCCACGTAGGCGTTGAAGGCCTCCTCCGTCTGGTGGCCGGTGGCCTGCATGATGGTGCGCGCCGGCACGCCCTGGTAGAGCTTGAGCGTGACAAAGGTCTTGCGGCCAATCTTAGTGGTCAGGTTCAGGCGCGTGAGGCCCACCAGGCGCTGCACCACCTTCAAAAACTCGTTGGCCCGGTAGCAGTCGGGTACGAGCAGGTCGAGCGGCGAGCGGTGTTCGTAGCGCTCCGAGAGGGCCACGGGCTTAAACAAGTCGTCGTCGTAGAAGGGGATGTAGACCGTGACGTCGCTCTTGGCAATGCCGGGCAGCACGAGTAGGTTGCCGCGCACGTCGCGCCAGGCCGCCCGGTTAGCGTCCGAGATGCGCAGGCCCGTGTAGCAGCACTGCAAGAACTTGTCGCGGGCCAGCTCCACGTGGCTCACCCAGGCCTCGACCGACTCGGCGTCCTGGTGCTTGCCGGTGGAGCGGCCCAGCTCGACGCGCAGCAGCTCCAGCTGGGCGCGGGTGGCGGGCTCGGCGAAGTCGAGCTCAGCGATGGCGCGCAGCTCCTTTTCGGTGAGCGCATCGACCTGGCCCTTTTCGCTAGCGGCCACAAACTTGCGGGCGTGGCGGTGCACGGGTAGGTCGCGCTCCGTCTCGGCCCAGTCCAGAAAGGTCTTGAGCCTGCTGATGTGCTTGCCGAAGGTATTGACGCCTTGGCCTAGCCCCTCGAGCATGTAAGTGCGAAAGTCCTGGTAAAAGGCCGTGTCCAGCTCCTCGACGCGCAACGGCCGGCCGCGGGCCTGCTCATACTGTAGGAACCGCTGCAGCGTGGCCTCAAAACCGGCGCGGGCCGTTTTCGACAGGGGCTTGCCGGTGCGCCCGCGCGGTTTGTTGATGTGCTCGGCCATCCAGGCGCGGTAGAGCGCCTCGAAGCTGCTCGTTTCCGCCGCCGTAGCCTGGGGCGCCTGCTCAGTGGGGGCTAGGCGTAGCGAGGCCTCGACGGCGGCGCGTAGCTCGGCCTCGGGTAGCAGCCGGCCCTCGCGCAGGGCCTTTTCCTGGGCCTCGCCGGCGGCGTGGCTGGCCTTGGTCAGGCGTGGATTGAGGGTGGTATGCTGGGTGCCGGGCTGCACCTTCACGAGCTGGGTTTTGGCGTCCCAGTGCTCGGGCTTTACTAAGCAACCGGTACCCAGGCGCAGGCGTTTGCCCTCCCAGCTCACCACCAGGCGGATGGGGGCCAGGCCCTCGGCGTTGAGCTTGTCGCGCTGCAGGGCGCGGGAAATTTTCATATACGGCAGGCGGCCTGCAAGCGCTGGCCGTCCCGGCGGTGGGTGAGCTGGTTGAGGCGCAGCTTGCAGATGGCTTCCATAAGATAGGTATGAGCCAGTGGCTTCCTTTAATCTATCATGCCACTCGGCTTCTTAAATTTTCTGCTATATATATAGCAGAAATCATCAGGCGCGGAGTATCCGTCAATATTATACTTATTAGCGGGAGCATAGCATAGCTGAACGTCTGGATTCTCCATGGCAAACAATCCAGCACCCATTGTAGATAGCTTGGTATTTTGAGGAGCAATAATCGTATTATACTCTGGAAACTTAGCAATGTAATTAGCTAAGTCTTTAAAAGTCTGACTTGGGCTTGTGCAAGAAAAAGCAAAGCTATCCGTAGCACTGCGGGCAATTGGTAGCTTATCGTAGTTTAATTGGCTTAACTCTGTATGACCAAGCTTTACAGAAGTGTACTTGCGACCAAGCCCAAAGGAGAGCTTAGCAGGTTCTAGTGTATTAATCAGTTTTACGGTTTTGTCTACCTCAATACCCATTAAAATGATTAAGTGCAAGGGTTTTGCTGGGTCAAATTCTCCTGAATACCCTAGTACAGAACGTATAGCACCGATGCTACTGCTTAGCCACTTCTTTGATTTTACACCCTCATTTACCGAATAGTCGTTCGCTGCAGTATAGATAAAATCTATTTCACAGCCCGTTCCCCCTAGCTTACGAACAACAAGCTGCAGTAGAATGAGCAATGCTTCTTGAGTGAAGGCAGTGATATCAACCAAGCACAGACGTAGTGGTGTTGGCCGGCTCAGAAGTAGTGCGTCAAGCTTGGCTGCGATATTGTCCGCAATTAGTAGCGGGTTATCAACTGGTAAACTCGCTGTCAGCGTATTGAGTCCGAACTTATTTAATAAGAAGTTCTTATGCTGCTGAGTAGCATTATCACCTTGAATGCCTGTATTAGAGCAGACGAGGACTGACCGCACTTGACTCGGGGGCAGTTGCCGAGCAACTGAGAGACTACGGTCCTCGAAGCTGGCCGCACAGATAAATAGGTCGATAGGCTCACTGTAGTGCGCTGGAATATCAGAAAGTGCAAAGTGATGCTGGGCTTTACTCATCTTCTTCATTAGTAGAAAACAGCGATGGCTGCGCAGGTGAAGTTTGAGCGTAAAGTTTTCGACGTTTAAACGATGCTACATACGATTTAGAATCGCGCATGGCTGCTCGTAGGTCATCATTGCCAATAAACTGGTCACCGGCGAAGCTTTGCGCGATGAGCTGAAAAGAAGGGGCGAGCCGCCGGCTCAGTGTATAGCGCTTAGTGCGGCCCGTGCCTTCTCGCTTACTGATGGTGCTTTGATGCAGATAGCCGTAGCGAACACCTAATTTTAAAACGGCCTCAATGTCGGGGTCAGGCGCATCGGTGAGGGCTATTGAGAAAACGCGGCGTTGTGAGGCGTCGGAGTAGAGAATAACTTGAAACATGCCCCCCATGGAGTGAATGAGGTTCTTCAACTTCTCGCCATTGGAACTACCTACCGCCGCTTCATCTGCCGCCAGCTTGTCGAGTTCTTTTTGAAGAAACTCCTCAGAGTAGCTTCGAATGATGTTGTTTTGAGTCGATACGTCGATTTCCTCAATGGGCCGTTTATCATCCTCCGCCAGCTTGGTGCTGTACATCAGCGAGGCGAGCTCCAAGAAGTGGCGAATAATGCCTGATGACATATCTACCATATCTTGAAAGCCGGCATAACGATAGGTCATACCCGACTTACTCTTGCCGCGCAAAGACTTAAGGTACTCTGAGTGAGCGTACCGATAGCTTTTGTCATTGTCGCGGTAGGCATTAGGAGTTTCTACCTCGCCAAGTTTAATCTTTTTGGCGAAGGCCTCAATGCGGAGGTTTTGCTGCTCATCTTCTGGGAAAAATGAGTCAGCCTCAATTGGCTTTTTGAAGAAATTTTCTAGCCGTTTCTCAACTATAGCGCAGATGCGTTTTTTGTAGAAGCTTCGCTTAGAAGTATATACACTAGAGATATCTACCTCGTGAAAGTCATGTGGGGCATCAATAGTAATGCCACTAGTAGTCCGGTAAGTACGGTAGTTAAGTTGAGTGGATATTTTAAGGCTTACCACCGAAGTCGTGCGTTGCGATACCCAGCTATTAAGAATGGTTGTCTGTGTCAGCGATAGATTATCGGCATCGTCGATGAGCAGAAAGATAGGCTTTTGCGGCATGAAAGACAGCGCCCTCAAGCGTTCAAGCAAGGGGTATAGAAATTCTAAATACTCACACAGCGACCCGGTGTAAGGTGGCAACTCAGTGGTAAATGATAGAAGTTTAATGTATCTGTCAACATCCCTATACAGTGAGTTGCACGTTGCCTCTATTTGCTTAAATGCTCGGGCTGGTGTAGCATCGACAGGCAAAATTGCTACAGAGCCTTCATAGCCGCATTCTATCACCTTTTCATTAAAAAAATGATAATACTCGGCTATTTCCTCCTTCTTAGCCACAGCAATACTATCAGTTTCATCAAGGAGTTCAGCTAGGCTGCTAAATACCTTCCGGGCGATATAGGTAACAAGCAGATGCTCGTTAAGTAAATAGTTTGCATGCTTCTGAATACGTTGCAGGTCAACAGTATTTAGACTTGTTTTTTTGATAGGTATATAAAGGGAAAAGTAGTCGTGCTCGTGCAATGGTGCCCCATTCAATTTGAGATGCTGGCAGTCAGGAAGCATATACCGGAACATCATACTTTTGCCGGAGCCCCTGGGCCCATGCAGGAATGTATGTCCTGGGTTAATTACTTGAAAGAAATCAGTGAAAACATCAACGAATAGCTCTATCGCAGCCTCGGCTGAGATGCCTTCCGGAGTTTGAACAGCAAACGGGTTATCAGCTAAATTCTCCATAAAACTATGCGGAAGGTGTTGAGGTTAATTTTTGCTCCACTAAGTCCTTTAGATTCAGGCCGTTCAATGGCTTGCCCTCGGCAGTTATAAGTGTGCTTTGGCACATTGAGAGTGTTGTGGTGTTACCAGCAAACATAGGATAACCGCTCTCAGTTAACTGATATCTAATCGGCTCATTGACAAGTTTGTAGCCATCATAATTGTATATTTTAACCTCGACGCTAATAGTTTTGACCTGCAGCGTCAACGGAAAAAACCTCATACAATAAACACACTCACGGAACATTTTGAATGTCCTATCATAGATTTCATCTATCAGATAGACTTGTTCGCTAATTGGTTGGCCCTTCCTATTTCTTTTGCCAGTGTCTTTGCCATATGTTTTTGTAATACCTTCTGCATCAACAGCAAAGCTTAATTTAACCTCCTTTCCAGCAACATTTACTGATTTTAGCGCATCTGCGTAAGCATGATAAATCTGGCTAGGCTCTGGCAAACCACCTGAAATCAATAGATAGCGAGCAGCTCGGGATTCATCGTCAGCAAGTTCATCAGCGAAGCGAAGCAGCGCAGCTAAAAACTGAAGTCGAATATTGACGCCATGGTACGGTGCTTCTATTTCAATGCTACTTATAGTATCCTTATTGTCACCAGCTAATACGCCGCCGTGTACCTTCGCTATTTCATTTATATATATTTTTTCTATTTTATCGGCTGTAAGATGTGTTAACAGTTCTTTGCCGTTTTGTTCGTGGTGCCTCCGACCGCCTATGATATGCCCGGAATCATGAATTTGAATTGCGCACAGTAAAAGAAATATTTCATACCCGGTCAACTCAACCCTATGGTCTAGGTCTAACAAATCAGATGCGCGCTGGATTACGGTCGCAATATGTTCAGGGCCATGGTCAGTCAAATAACCCCCGTCCATATTCATAGCAGCCTTTGTGACCTCCGGGTGGATATGTCGCTTTAATTCATCCGAAAATGCTTTATACCTAGCATAATAATCCACCTTGCCACGGTGCGGTAAATGCTTGCCGAGGCTAGTTGGTAATTCATTCTCTTTAGATAACTCTTCTAGGCGCTGTTCCAGCGTTATTGAACTTTTAGGCATATTATTAATAAGATAGAATAGCATCAAATACTGCCCGCGCCAGCATCGGCGGCACGGCATTGCCAACCTGCTGCTGCTGAAACCCGATACTGCCTTTAAACTCAAAGTGGTCAGGGAAGCTCTGCAAGCGGGCAGCTTCCCGCACGGACAGGCCGCGGTGCTGGGTGGGATGGATGAGCATATTCTTGCGATAATTACCAATAACAATAGAGGGGCGCTCGGCGTGCAGGCGGTGGTAGATGCCGGTGTGGCAGCGCGAGTGGTCTTTATAGTTGCTCATCAACTCGGCGGGAATATTCTCCCAGTTGCCGCCTTGTGGAATGTGGGCATAGCGCTGCACCACGCCGGCGGCATTGCGCGACACGAGGTGCCCCACGCATTCCACAAGCTCACCCCGGAGCTGCTGGGCGTATGCCGAGGGCTCTACATCTTGGCGGTAGGGAAGTTTGTCGAGGCCAGCCCCCATTTCGAGCGGCGGCAGGTCGGCAAAGGCCTCGGCTACCGTGACGGGCTGCTCATCGGGCTGGGGGATGCGGACCTCGTGACCATGAAGGGAGGCAATAGCAAAGAAGCGATTGCGTCGCTGGGGTATGCCGAAGTGAGAGGCATTGAGCACCTGCGTAGTGACAGTGTAACCTAGCTCTTCAAACTCGCTGATAACGGTTTGCAAGAATACGCCATCAGCCGTTTCGGTGAAGCCTTTGACGTTCTCGAAGACAATCCACTCGGGTAGGGGAGTGAACATCTTCACAACCCGCAGGAATTCGGAGTAGAGCCAGTTGTTGTTATTTTCGAGCGAGCGAGTGCGCTGGTTCGAGGTGGAGAAGCCCTGGCAGGGCGGCCCACCAAAAACGACAAGCGGCTCACCAGGGCCGCGTGGGATGTCGAGACGCTCTAGCTTGCGGATGTCGTCGGCGAAGAGCTGTACTTCGGGATTGTTGGCCCGGTAGGTTTGGGCCGCGTGGGGGTCGTTCTCGACGGCGGCGTGCACGCGCACACCGGCCTGCTTGGCTCCGATAGTCATGCCGCCGGCACCGGAGAATAGGTCAACGCCTATCATAAAGATAGCTTAGGTGGGAAGGGAATCGATGGATTTTAGCTAACTTTTGGTTGACGACTTGATAAAGAAGGCAGAAAGTGGTAGTAGCGGCTAAGAAAAGAGCGTCCCCGAAGGTAGAAATGCCATCGTATGTACAGTACAAAGAAACGGGCGCTGCGCGTCAGAACCTAACTTTTTTAGCCGGAAAAGCGAGAATTTGATAGGTAATGTGATACTTGCTGAGTATCTGGCCTTACTGCTCAGCAGTGTCGAAAGGGGGAAAGTCAAAGGACTGGCGCGATAGAATCTCGGCGACAGCCATTACCATCTCGTCGGGTAGCCCATTGCCATCCGTTGAGGAGCGGCTGTTCAAAACCATCTTGCTAAGCATGTGCATGATGCCTTGGTACTGAGCTTTACCCTCGGGGCTGGCCATGCGCTCCTTTATTCTCCCTAGCATACCCGCAATTGGTGTTTCTGCATCCAGGGCGAGTGCTTCCGCAATTAACTCCTGCGTTGACTTAGGAGGAGTTGGCCGCTGGGTGTCCGAGCGACGCATGAGTAGGCGCGAGGCGGTGTTGCGGGCGGCGCTGATGAAGCTGCTGCGCACGGTGGCCGGGCGGCGGTCGGGGAGGGGCTCGAAGAACATAGCGCTAAGCTCTTCGACTTGGTCAGCAGTGATGGAGGAGTCAAACAACACCTCGAAGCCCCGGCCCGATAAGTCGAAGTGGGCCGCTTTATTGCGAATTTTCTGGACGATGCGCAGAGCCTGCACGTCTTCCTCGTGAATTAGCCCAAGCGCCTGCGCCAGGACCATTCTATTATTGAAAGTGCCGGCTGGTTGCCCGTGCTTCAGAAGGCCAACGGCTAACGTGTCGGAAACGCATGCCCCGGTGATAAGTATGCCTAGTATCTCATCCAGATAGGCGCCGAGTATAAGAATGACGCCTCGGTCGGACTCAGACGCGACCAGTTCGGTGATGCGCTGAGGTAAGGATAGACGTTCTTCCTCCCTCGACTTTTCTTTAGCTTTTAACTGCCTCCGTGACGAGTTAGCCATGTATCAGTTCTACTCAAAAAGGTTGGAACTCCAGTGTGTCTAACAGCATATTAATCTCGGCCCTGTTAAGACCTTTGACAATATCAATATTAGAATTAATAATATTATCAACTAAGCCAGCGCGTTGGACGCGCGATAATTTCTTGACTCCTTCTTTAGTCAAGCTTGGCATATAATCTAGAACAACCTTGATTAAGCTAGTATTGGAGCTATATTTTCTGGGAGTGAAACGGTCACTAAATGCATCATCCAGTAAGTTGAATTGCTGTAGGGTGGATGTGGGCATGAGCAGAGCTTGCCGACTGATAACGGTAGTGAGAGATTTTAAAGAATCCTCAATATTTTGCATTCTATTGGCTACCTGCGCAATGTATTCTGGCGCGCCAACCTCTTTTTCATCAATTTGCGCGAGTGTGTAGGAGGTGAATTGGCCGAGGAAGCTCATATACCCAGCCTGCTGCGACTCTTGATACGCTGTTGCAATCTTCTCTTTAAGTTCTTTTTGAAAAGCAAGTGTTTCGAACATCCTAAGGTCACGCCGATACGCGACATGAGGAATAAGCTGTGTATCGAAAGAATAAGGAGTTGCCTCATCCTTTATTAGAATCACAGGTTTTTTCGACGCAATACGTAGCCCCAACTCGAACATTACGTTTGGGTTGCGAGTGCTTACATCGCACACTGCTACATCATTATTGTAAATATTCTTGATGATGGTGCTGTGAATGATGTCAACCTGGGCGTCGTTGCTGACCATATCAGCATCGAAGCCAGCTGCCTCTGCTGCGGTAATAATAATTTCGCGCACTTGGCCCCAGTGTCCTAGCGGATAGCCTAGGTCTGGATTATCGGCAATGGGCATAATAATGCCGCATTTAGGTTTACTGTCACCTGCCTTAGATTCCTCGCTGGCCTCTTTACTCTTTGCCATATGATTTAATTTAGTCCGGTGTGCCCGCCTCGTAGCAGGCTGATAATTTCATCCTTGGCCGCCAGTAGCTCGGTACTCATGTCGAGCATGCGGCGGCAGGTGGCTAGCTCGGCCACTAGCACGTGGGCGGCGGCCTTGCCGATTTTGATTTTTTGGACGTTGCCGTTGCCGGCCTGGTTGAAGGAGCCGGTTTGTTTGACGCGAGGCAGGAAATAGCAGGGGTCGATGTGCAGGGCTTCGCCGAGCTGCTCCAGGTCGGAGAGCCGGGGGTTGTTGCCCTGGCAGAGGGCGCGTAGCTCGGGTAGGGGTAGGTCTACTCGGTCGGCCAGCACCTGCATGGTGAGGCCCATGTCAACCAGGCGCTGGTTGACCTTCTGTTCAAATGTCGTCATGTAGCGCGCCCGTGGGGGCGCAATCATAGGCCTTGGGTAAGGCGGGATGAAGGGGGGCTAGCGGTGACTGTTATTGGTAGAAGGTAGAAGGAGAGTAGGGTGGGGTAGGCTTGCTAGTTGGGGCGCGGTAGCTGCCGCGTGAGTTTGTATCCTATGTCCAAATAGAATGGACGATTCTTTTTTAGTGAGGAGCGCGATTCGCAAGCAAACACTATTGAATGCTCATGTTGAAGGGGCTACCTTCTTAAGGACGATGGCGGGAACAGCCCTAATGAAATCAATGGGCTTGTAATTGTTATTATTAGTATCGTCCGCCGGAGTAGCATAATAACAGTTAACATGCTCGTCTTTATCACCATCAATGTAGACGTAGCAGACAGTCATAGAAGCGCTGCCCGATTTGAGTTGCACTACGTCGCCAGGTTGAAAAGTAGTAGTTGAGTCAGACATGAGAAGTTGGGTGGGATGGTAAGTAGATTAGTTGGGCCGAGTGTAGGTGGCGCGCAGCAGGGTAACAGGGGCTTCTTGGGCTGCTAGTTGGGGCGCGGTAGCTGCCGCGTAAAGGCAGAAGTCTTAGAGACGCACATTGGTGAAAACACCATCGGTAACAGTAGAGCTAGGTAGGTTAAGGGAGGAAAAATTACCCGAAAAAGTGCCTGAATAGACCCCTTTACTCGTCTCGGAGAGAGTCACCTTAACGTTATTATTATAAACGGTGCCTAGTTGATTGATTTTATCAGTACTAAGCATGATAAGCCGGTAAGCCGTATTAGGCTGGCCTGCTGACTTTACAAAGCCGATGTGGAAATACTGTGTATCGTTCTGTTTCGAAGGTGTTTCTGTAAGTAGAATATTTAGAAAAACACTAGTCGTACCTCCACCTGAGGCTGTGAGTGTGTCAGCTGTCGCCTGAGAGGTAATCATGCGGCTATCAAGATTGTAGCTGCCAGTGCCAACGCTAGGAGCAGGGCCATCTTTCTTGGTACAACCTAAGACACTTAGCAGTAAAACTAAGAATAGGGTATTAGGTAAGCGGTATGCCATAAGCTTGCTTCTCAGTTCGGCCGGGTGTAGCTGGCGCGCAGCAGGGTGATGGTTTCGTCTTTAGCTGCCACTAGGGCGCGGGTTACTTCTAGCTCGCGTTTCAGCGCTTCGTTGTCACGGTGGCAGTTATCAAGCTCAGTGGCTAAGTCTTGAGCTTTATTCACTTTTACCTTTTGGGTGAGGTTACTGCCTGCTTGGTTGAAGTCGCCAATCTGTGTAGGGCTGGGCTTAGTAGACGGGTTGTCTTCAAAAAAATGCGAAATGGGTAGATTTAGCAACTCTGCGGCTTTTTTCAAGTATGCGACTTCAAAAGTGTCTTTTTTGAATAACCTATAAAGATTTCCCTCGCTGACGCCTATGTAGTTAGCGGCATCAGTGTGAGAAATATTGGCATCTTTGAGAGCCTGTTGCAGTGTTTGACCTAGCTGAGGCAAAATAAAATTCGCATTTAAGCTTTAACAAATTTGCAAATCTGTCATAGATTTGCTAGTATTGCATCGTGTTCGGTGTAAAGATGAAAAACACCGGCCAGATTCTCAAAAATAGCCGCCTGTTTTTCAAAATAAAGCTGTAAAGCGATGGACCCCGTGAACCGCCTCCAGGAAATCTTTGCCGCCATCGGGCTGCAAAGCGTGCGTCCCAGCGACGAGCTGCTGGAGCAGTGGGGTATGAGCGCCACCCGCTTCAACCAGCTCGTGGCCAACAAGGGGCGCATCGGCATTACCGTGAGTGAGAGTAAAGCTCTGGGGCGCTGGCTGAAAACACATTTTCAGGGTAGCCACCAGTACCTGTTTCAGGACGAAATGCCGCCCCACGAGCGCATGATTGTTGGCCAGCAACAGGAACTTGCCTTGCGCTAATGGAAGCCCGCGCCCCCTACCACGCCGCCCCCAGCGGCCCGCGCAACCTCACGGTGCACGTAGCCGCGTGGCTGCGGGGCCTGGGCTTCGCGGCGCGGGAGGCTGACCATGGCACCATTGCCACAGTGGAAGCCAACTGGGTCAGCCCCGAGGGGCACCGCTTCGACTACTACTATGAGTGGTCGGCCCAGAAGGCCATCGTGTCGATGACGCTCTGCTACTCGGGTGCGCGCCAGACGATGGATTTGGTGGCTGGCCAGCACGTTGGCCGCCTGCGCGAGGCGCGCCGGCTCTTATTTGACGACGAGCGCTTTCGCGCTGAGTGGCAGCTAGCCAAGGCCCTTTCTAAGTTACCTACTCACTAGTACCCGTTCTTTACCGACTTATGCAAGCCACCCTGCACCTGCCCGGCGCCGCCCCGCGCCCCCTCACCGAGGCCGAACTGACCGGCCTAAACCTCGGCCAGTCGCTCCAGCCGCAGAACGGCGCAGCCCTGCGCGAGTTGCTGGGCACGGCCATTCCGGGCGAAGTGCTAGCTGGCGAGCCCGGCCGCTACGCCATCATCGGGGCCGAGAACGCGGCCGACTACGACTTCGGCCCCACGCCCAGCGCCACGGCCGACTTCGAGCGCCTCACGGGCTTGGAGGTAGACGAGGACGAGCCGCTCATCGGTCCGTTGCTCGTCATCGAGGCCTAATCACCACTCGGTAATTCCGCCGCGGGCCTAGTACCCGCGGCCCCCGCGCTAGCCCCCAGCTAGCGGACGAAATCGCCATGCCCTTGCTTTTCTGCCTTTCACCTTACTAACTGCTTGTCATGCAAGTAAATGCTACCCCCGACGACCCGCCGCGCCTGCCCTGCATCCGGGACATGGCCGAGCTGCTGCGCGACCACCTGCCCCCGGCCGCGGTCATCAAGGTTACGCCGCTGCCCGAGCTGGCGCGCCGCTGCCACGAAATAGCGGCCGAGCACCAGCGCTTCCGCGAGGAGGCCCCGCTGGTGCTGGCCGGCGAGGAGCGGCGGCGCCACCGCTACGGGGGCGAGCTGGCCGTGAGCTACGTGGGTGCTGCTTGATTCTCTCACCCTTAGCACTCCTCTTTACCATGCACCGCCCTAAAATTTCCCTCACCGACGCCGCCACCGGCAAGCGGGTACGCGTCGACGGCTTCGAGCCCGGCGACGCGCTGGTGGCCGCGCCACAGCCTATTCTGGGCTACTGCTATACGGCCGCCAACAAGTGGACCGTGTACGTGGCCGGCCCCATGCCCCCGCAGCTGCGCACGGCCGTCGAAGAAGGCCATATCGACCAAGAAGTGCTGCTGGTGGCCGAGCTGCCGGCCGGCATCCGCGAAATCACCCTGCCCGACCACCGGCAGGAATACCACCTCCAAAAAGCTGCCTAACTGCCATGGTTACGCTTCCCCTGCTCACGGCCGACGACTTGGCCCCCATTCACACGCTGCTCAGCCAGATTCTGGCCCAGCAAACGGCCGCCGCCCAGCCCGCCGACGACTTCTTGAGCGTGGCCCAGGTGGCGCAGCTCACGGGCACGAGCGAAAAGACCGTGCGCAAGTGGATAAGCCAGGGCAAGCACGACCAGCGCGGGCAGCTCATCCGCCTCTACACCCTCGAGTTCTCGCCCGGCTTCCCGCGGGTGCCGCGCTCGGCGCTGCTGGCCTTTGGCCAGAGCCTCAGCTTTGAGGCCACGCAGCTAAGCCTGCCCCCGGCCGGGGCCAAGCCCGCGCCGCCGGTGCTCGACTCGACCAAGGCCCTGCGCCGGGCCAGCTAAGCCTTGCTTTTCTCTTTTCCCACTTTTTGCCCCACCTCTTATGTCGATTGACACGCTAACCGGCGACGAGTTTTTGGACCTCACCCCTGCCGAGCACGACGAGGCCCTGGCCCTTTACGCCGAGGCCGTCAGCACCCAGGCCCGGCAACTGCCCGATTTGGAGCCCCACACCGTGCCTCACGAGGAGTGCCTCGATAAGCTGGCGCGCCTCTTGACCCTGCGCAAGGTGCACCAGGTGCGCCGCCAAGAGCAGCACGACGAGGCGCAGTACCTGCCCGCGCGCTCGGCCGGGGCCCAGTACCAGGAAAACGAGCGTAACCCCCACCTGGTATCATGAGCCAGTTTGTGACGCTCTATTCGTCGAGCCCCGAAACCACGCAGCTCGCCTGCGCCTTTCAGGGCCTGCGCCGTGCGGGCCTGGCCATCATCATCAAGCCCCTCTCGGCGCGGCCGGCCCCTACGCTCACCCGCAAGCAGCGCCTGCGCCTACAGGACGAGCGCAACGCCGTCTGCCAGCTGCTGGCCAACCTCGGCCTCAAGCTCGACCTAATTGAGAACGGCACCTTACGGCCCGACGTGGGGGAGGAGCCGGGCATGCGGGCCGAGCGCGACAGCCTGCAGGCCCGCCTGCGGGGACTGGAAGCGGCGCTGGCGCCGGCAGCGGCCTCCTAGCGCCGGTACGCTTCTGCTGCACGGGTTCCAGGTTCGAAGCCCTGCATCTCCGCCTCTGCTAGGACACTGGCCGAGCTAGTAGGGCTCTCTCCGCTAAAAAGACCAGTACGCTTTTAGCAGACGGGTTCTGGGTTCGAATCCCAGCGGAGCCACTACACACCACCCACTGCCCCTTTCGTCTAACGAAGACCCGTAGCGCCGCCTCTTTCCCGGTCGGCTCGGTGGCTACGCAATGCCAGCTCGACGCCGGCCAGGGGCGCACAGGGCCTGCACGCAGGTTCGGCACGCGGCAGATTTTGGGCTGCCCATACTGCCCGCGCGCCACTTCTTTTTTTCCACGTTTCAACCAGCCCCGCAGCTTGTTGCCGCTTCCCTACACCCTACGCTCGGCCTACGGCCGCTTCGCCCAGTTTCTCAAGCGCCTGCGCAGCCAGCTGCCCCTACAGGTGCGCAAGCGTACCGTCAAGGGCATCCTGGAGCACTACCTGGTGCGCCCCAAGGCCCTCTCCGACGGGGCCCAGGCCACGGCCCGGGTGCTGCTCGTCTGGGCCATCGACGCCATCGAGCAGCTGCGCCGCGTGCCCCTGCTGCTGGAGCCCGCCACCGATGCCCGGCCCACCCCGCCGCCGGTGGCCACCAACAACGAGCGCCTGGCCGCCTTTCGCCAGGTCTCGGCTAGGGCCATCCGCGACCACTTGCGCGAGCTGCAAAAAATCGGCTTCATTGCCCGCAAAGTCTTTCGCGGCACCAAGGCCAACTTCGAGCTCTACCTGGCGGCCGAGTTCGTGTGGAACACGGCCCCCGCGGCCCAAAAAGGCCCTAAAAAGCCCAAAATCGCCGCGCCGGGCCCGCCGGCGCCGGCGACAAAAGTTCCGCTTATTGTATCACTGGAAAAACAGGATAAAGAAGAAATAGAAATCGGCCGTGTGGAAAAGGTAGTGACGCCACCGGCGCCGACCGGCGCGGGTGCCTTGACTGGCAACACAGGGCCGCAGGCAGGGGCAAAACCGGCCCCCACCGGCCCTCCGACGCCCCGCCAAGCGACGAAAGAGGAGCCGGGGGGCGCCGGGGCCGCCCAGCAGCAAGCCGAGCGCCTGGGCCTGGTGCTACAGGCCTGGCACTACGCCTGGCGGCGGCTCTACCCGGGCCGGGCCTTCGACGAGACCGAGCAGCTTAAGGCCCAGCAGGCCGTCTGGTACGGGGTGTACCGCGGCTTTGGGCCCGCCCTGAGCGAGGCCGAGTGGCAGCGCTACCACGAGCAGGTGCTGCAGCGCATCGATTTGGCGGCGGCCTACTTCCAGCGCAACCCCAACAAGTTCGCCCCCAGCCCCTTTGCCGAGTTCGTGGTGGGCGCGGGCTACTTCGACGCCCAGAACCCGCGCGGCTTTGTGGGCACCGAGGCCTGGCTGGCCCGCCAGGAGGCCAACAACCGCCAGCGCGCCCTCACCCGGGCCCTGCTGCTGGCCCGGCGCGCGCTCAAAGCCCACCGGCTGGGGCTGGCCCCCAAGCGCCAGCAGGCCCTGAGCCAACTCCAGCTCTTCCGCTACCACGAGGCCAAGCTGCGCGCCTTTGGCCCCGAGGCCCTGCAGCGCTACTACGCCCAGGTGGCGGCCCCCGGCCGGCCGGACCCTACCCGCATTGCTTTTACGCCTATTCCCACTGCCTAATCCCCTAACGCCCGCTTAAATTATGGCACCTGCCCCCCGCTCGGCCTCCGTGCAACACTTCATCGCCCAGGCCCACACCAAGCTTGTGGTCTACTACCTCGACGGCAACGCCCGCACCTGGTACGGGCGCAATAACCTGCCCGAGGGCCGGCTGGCCGCCGACCCCCGGGCCGTGGAAATCAAGCGCCACGACCGCTACGTGACCAAAACCAAGGAGGCCATCAAGGTCGCCCTGCTCTACGACCAGCACACGGGCGAGGAAATCCGGCGCTTCAAGAACGGGGCCTGGTCGTAACCCCGGCGCGCCGGCCGGGCCCGCTCCCCCGCGTGAATTTTTCGTGACGAGCTAGGCTTGCTCGTCCTTGAGGGCAGGGGAGGAGGGCGGTAATTTTCTACTCCTAACCCGCCGCCGCGCTTCGCATGCTCCACACCTTTCCCATTCCCGTCAAGCCCCACGTGCGCAAGTACCTGCTGGTGCACCTGCGCGAGGGCTACAAGCTCACCCAACTCGACGCCTTCGGGCGCCACCTGCGGCTGCTGCTCGAGCGCCGGCGCAAGAACAATTTCCTCAACGGCTTTACTGAGCGCTACACGGCCGTGTTTGGAGTGGCCGTGGAAGGTAACCTCATCTTGCAGAAGCGCTTGCGGGCGCTCAACTCGAAGGAGATAATCGACTTCAACAACTTCGTGGAGGACGTCATCAAGACCGAGTTCTACGGCCTCGTGGACAACCGCCGGGCCTTCGGGCTAAGCCAGTACGGGGCGATTCAGCAGTTTCGGGCCAAGTACGATTTCCAGGACGAGGACATTACCCACGACGCGCTCAAAAAGGCCTGGCAGCGCTACGACGCCGAGCGCCGGCTCGTGGAGCTGGCCCAAAATGCTGTTTCAGTTTGTCCCCTAACCCCGGCCCGGGCCCAGCACCGGCTCGTGGCCTAGCAAAAGGGCAGCATTTGAAAAGAAAAATGTTTCAGTTTGTCCCCTAGTCCGGTTTCATGCCCTCTTCCTACGAGCTGCGCCCCATCGAGCAGGTGCCGGGCGATAACCTGGGCGGCATCGAGGCGCTCTGGTACGCCCGCGCGGCCGACCTGCTCCACTTCGACCCGCTGGGCGACTTGCCCATCGCCCAGCTCACACTGCGCCCGGGCGCCACTTGGTACCAACTGGTAAGCACCCGCGGCACGGTGCGCTACAAGCAGACGCCCAAAGACCTGGGCCGCCACGGCCAGAGCTACGCCCAGAAGCTCCAGGGCACCGTCTCGCGCCACTCGGCTGAGCTGGCCCAGGGCCTGGAGGCCCTGGAAGGGCAGGAGCTGATGGTGCTCTACCGCGACCACAACGGGCAAGTGCAGCTGGTGGGCGCGCCCGAGCAGCCGCTGGCCTGGGCCGACAGCTACGACGCGGGCGAGGTCTCGGCCAGCCAGCGCAACAACTATGACTGGACGCTGCTCGGCGAGACCCCGCGCCGGGCCCGCCCTTACCTGGGCACCTGGCAGGTGAGCAGCCAGGGCCTCGGCCCCGGCCTTACGCTCGGGGGCGCGGGCGGCACGGTGCAGGTGCGCGATTTGGCCGGCAACCTGCTGGCCACCGTGCCCGCGGGCAAGACCCTGGTGCTGCGCTCGGGCTTTCGCGTGGCCTTTTCAATTGTTTAGCTATCCCCTGGCCCATGCTTACCCCCCTCCAACTCCAGCAGCGCGCCGACGCGCGCTTCGCCGACAACGAGTTTCAGAACATCACCGAGAAGTCGTTTCGGGACTTTGCGGCCGACCTCATCCAGGCCTTCGTGGCCCAGGCCGTGGCCAACGTGCCGAGCTACGAGCCCGGGCGCAACTACGCCCCGGGCTTTGTTATTCGTCACAATTTCGGGGGCACGTGGCCGGTCTTTCTGGCGGCCCTGGCGCCCGGGGGCTTCTTACCGGCGCCCATCAGCGCGGCCGGCGACGCGTACTGGGAGCTGACCCTTTCGCCCGCCACGGGGCAGGAACTGAGCCAGGTAGGCGCGGTGGATGTACTGCGTCAGCTGCGAGGCGACTGGGTGCCGGGCCGGCTCTACATCCTGGTCAACCGAGTGGATGCCCAGGGCGCCGCGCTGCCCGACGTGTACGTGCGGGCGCTGAGCGCTGGGGCCCTGGAGCCCGAGGGCTATGCGCTTGACCCGCTGCCCGCGCGCGTGCGCTACGAGCTGACCACTGACCTCACGGCGCCGGTGGTATCGGCCAGCTCGTTTGCCGACCTGCTGGGCGTGCCGGCCGACAACCCGGCGCTGGCCGCCGCCCTGGCCGGCAGGGCCTACTCGGCCGGCGCCGGCATTTCCATTTCCAGCGCCCACGTCATCAGCGCGGACCAGGTGCCGACGTACCTCGAAATCACGAGTGTCAACGGCCTGCGCATCCGCGAGCTGACCGTGCCGGGCCCCTTGCAGATTATGGACGAGGTGCTCGACAAAAACGCCACCGCTGTGCGCTACCAGGTTGATACGAACACGCGCCTGGGCCCGCGCCGCTACGGCACCAGCAACCTCTCGCTACTGAACGTGGCCCAGGACCTGGCCGCCCTCACCCCGGCCGACTACGCCAGCGGCGTCAAGCTCAGCATCTATACCGTGGCCACTAGCGCGCCGGACGATTCAATGATTGCCCTCAAGCTCTACAGCCAGTACAATTTAGTGCTGGCCACCAGCCGGCTCGGCAACTTCCCGACCGACCCCGGCGCCCCGCAGAGTATCTTGACCAACAGCCTCTTCACGCAGCCCTTCACGGGCGACGAGGCCACGGGCTGGCAAACCAGCGGGGGCTGGAGCTGGGACAGCGTCAATTTGCTGGCCCTGGCCAGCAACGGGCAGTTTCTCTACCAGCGTAACAGCACGGCCATGACCGTAGGGGGCAAGTACCGCGTCGTGGTGCGCCTCGTAGACCGGCCCGACGGCACGCCCACCAGCGGCTCGCTCTCCTTTGCCAACGCCTCGGGCACTCTGTTGGTAGTGCCGGCCGGGGCGGCGCCCGGCAGCTACGCTGTCGAGTTTACGGCCAGCGTGGCCAGCGAGCGCCTGCACCTCTCGGGCCAGGCCTTCACGGGCGCCGTGGCCGAGTTCAGCGTTTTCCGCAGCTAAGCGCGCCGGGCCGGCGCGCGAGCAGTCGAGCAGCCCCGCCCCACCCGGCGGGGCTTTTTGCTGTCCTTTTGGCGCGCCCCGGGCGCCGGCAGCTTTGCATCACTCAATCCTGAACGATGCTGACCTACGACGCCCTCGCCACGATGCTGCAAGCCCCCTTCCTGATGGAAGGGCAGGGCGTGCAGATGCTCTTTGCCCAGGTGGCGCAACTACTGGCTGGCCACGCGGGTGGCGTCCCTGAGGAGCGGCCAGTGAAGCAGCTGGGCTTCTCGGCCTTCACCCCGCACGCCGCCGCCCTGGGCGTGCAGCGCTACACCTCGCTCGACGAGGTGCCGGCCGGCTCGGTGGCCGTGCACAATATCTCGGGTGTGATGATGCCCTTCGACTCCTACTACTCGGTGGGCACCGGCACCATCGGCCTGCGTGTGCAGCAGGCCGACGCCCACCCCAGCTTCATCGGCCACGTGGGCGTATTCAACACCCCCGGCGGCTCCACAATGGGCCTGGAAAACTTCGCCGGCATCATCGCCGGCACCACCAAGCCCTTCGTGAGCCTGGTGCAGCAGGCCAGCTCGGCCGGCTACTGGAGCGCCAGCGGGGGCAACGTGGTGATGCTGGCCGGCCGCACGGCGATGGCCGGCAGCATCGGCACGATGGCCGAGTTCCTGGACTTTACGGGCTACTTCGAGCAGCTCGGCATCAAGTCGATACGGGTCAACGCCACCAAGTCCGTCAACAAAAACGCCTCCTTCCAGGCCGCCGTCGACGGCGACCCCGAGCCCCTGCGCACTGAAATCCTCGACCCTCTCAACGAGGTCTTCCTCAGCACTGTGACCGCCAATCGCGGCGACAAGATTCCGGCTAAGCAGCTCCAGCTGGTCACCTCCGGAATGGTCTTCGTGGGCGAGGCCAACCTAGCCAACGGCCTGGCCGACGTGATGGGCTCGCTCGACGAGGCCGTGGCCCTGGCCGAGCAACTGGCCAGCGAGGCCGATTCTGCCGATTCCCCTTCTTCATCCTCCAATTCAATGTCTCTCTTCGCCAAGAAGTTGACGCTGGGCGCTGCCGCGCACGCCCTCGTCGCCGCCACCGCCATCACCGATGAGCAGCTCACGGCTGCCAACTCGGAACTCTCCGCTGCCGGGGTCACCGGCGCCCAACTCATCACCGAGGCCGCCTACACCGACCTGAGCGCCAAAGCCGACCGCGCTGAGGCGGCCGAGGCCACGGCCAAGGGCTACGCCGACGCACTGGCCGCGGCCGGCGTGGCCGACGTCGCCGCCCTGGTCAAGCAGCGCGACGAGTTCAAGGTCAAGGCCGACAAATTCGACAAAGGCCCCGGTGCCAGCCACACCAACCCCAACCTGAAGGCAGGGGCGTCGGACGTGGACAAGGGTGAGCCCGATGCGGACCAGAAGGCCATCGACGACCTGCCCCACAATAAGGCCCTGGCTGGCCACCCCATGTTCGGCTAGGCTGCTCAGCTTCCCTTTCTCTTCTCCTTTCAACCTGCTTTTAATCAGTATTTTAGATGGATATCGACGGCATCAAATCCGAATTCGGCACCTACTACCGCGACGGCGGCCAGAACCTGGCCCGCGTGCTCAAAAAGCCCTACCTCCCCTCGCAGACCGAGGCCCTGTTCGGCCTCATCCCTACCGACGACACCAGCTACCAAATGGCGCTGGCTGAGCTGGACCGCGTGCTGCAGCCCTTCCAGATTGGCTGGACGCCGACCGGCCAGCTCAAGGTGTCGCCCATCGTGATGACCCAGACCCCGTTCAAGGTCGACATCGAGGAGAACCCCGACAAGCTCGAAAACTCGTGGCTGGGCTTTTTGGCCGACAACAACCTCGACCGCGCCCAGTGGCCCTTCGTGCGCTACTTGGTAGAGGAGCACCTCTACGCCCGCATGGACCAGGACTACGAGCTGGGCGAGATTTACTTCGGCAAGTTTGCCGCTCCCACGCCCGGCGTGGCCGGCGCCCTGGGCACGGGCATGGATGGCATCCGTACCATCATCAACCGCGAGATTGCCTCGCCCACCAGCCGCATCACCCCGATTGCGATGGGCGCCATCCCCACCGACCCGCAGGCCTTCTGCGAGTACGTGGAGGCCTTCGTCGACAAGTTCACCCTGCGCTATCGTGGCCAGGCGATGGAGGTGTGCATGAACCTGACGCTGGCTCGCCGCTATGCCAAGGGCCGCCACGAGAAGTACAAGTCGAACATCGCCGACCCCACGGCCCGCCAGATTATCGACGGCAACGGCAACGTGCTGCTCACCAGCCCCATTGAATTCACCAACCACACGGTGGTGGGCCTGCTCTCGATGGGCGACTCGCTCAAAATCTGGGCGACCAACAAGGAAAACCGCAAGCGCCTGGCCAAGAAAACGGTGAACACCCGCCAGGTACGCATCGAGAGCGCCAAGCGCCAGGTGAGCATCTACACCGACTTCTACAAGGGCCTGGGCTTCCCCATCCTCGAAGCCGTCTTCACCAACGAGCAGGACCTGACCCTGTAGGGCAGCCGCTCGACCGCCCCGCCCGGGCAACCCGCCGGCCTACTCCAGTGCGAGTAGGCCGGCTTTGGTGGCGCCAACCCATTCGTTTTCAACTTCATCGCTACGCTCATGGCAGACCAGCCGAAAACCGCCGAAGAAATCATCGCCGACCTGACGGCCAAACTTCAAAAAGTCACCGAGGAGTCGGAGGCGAAGGACAACATTATCGAGACCCAGGAGGAGCAGCTCTCGGCCGCCAAGGCTCAGGGCCAGGGCCAGCTCTCGGTGGTGACCCACGACAAGCAGCGCTACCAGGTGCTGGCCGGCAAGTTCAGCTTCGAGGACGTGGTGATTCACCACCACGAGCTGACGGGCAAGCCCGAGCTGGTGAAAAAGCTAGTGGAGGAGAAGTCGCCCCTGCTCCAGCTCATTCCCAAGGAGGAAAAGCCGGCTAAAAAGTAGTCGGCCGCCCCGGGCGCTTTAGCCAGCCAGTCACTCATTATTCACTACTAAGTAATTCACCGATGAATACTTACGCACTCACTCACCAGCCCGGCCCGCAGGGCGACGACAACACGCCCGGCCTGCTGGGCTACGTGCTCGTCGCCCGCGAGGACGAGCTCAAAACCATCGCCAAGGCGCCCAAGGTGGGCGTCAACCCCGGCGACACGGCCGTCATCGTCGACAGCCACGTGTTCAAGGACCCGACCAATGGCTGGGCCAAGCTGTACATGACCCTGGAGTCGAACAAGCTCAAGGCCGCCCTGGTGGGCGAGCGCGACGGCAAGGGCATCAAAATTGACTTCGAGGGCTTCCACCCCGGCAACAAGGCCAGCACCCTGGAGTTCGCCCGCGTGGTGAAGAACCTGGGCCTCATCATGCTGGTGCCCGATGCCGATGGCACCTACCTGCAAGTGGGCCAGGAAGGCCTGCCCGTGGAGCTGGCCCCCGACTACGACTCGGGCACGCTCAACGCCGGCCGCCGCGGCTTCACCATCAAGGGCACGGCCTACGCCACGGGCCTCTACATCTACGCCGGGGCCGCCCCGCTGAAGAACTAGATGGCCACCTCCCCTCACCAGCTCCCGCCCGAGGTGGCGGCCAAGTACCGCTGCACCGTCGAGCCCTGCGTGCTGCTGCTGCTCTGGCTCGGCCGCCAGGTCGACCTGCGCACGCTCAGCCTGGCCGAAGCCGACGAGCTGGTGAAAGACTCGCGGTTCACCTACTTAGTGCCGATTCGCAAGCGCTCCAAGGTGACCACTGTAAGTAGTGTGAACTGAAGAAAAGAGGCCCTATTGCCCTGTGCAATAGGGCCTCTGCTTGTATGTATGAGCACAGTTATGCCTAGCTCAACCTCTGAGATTTGGGATGTCTATACTATCAACTTGCTCGAATTGCAGGTCTAACTGGGGAAGGTTAGGGATGCATAGAATTTCGTCTCGTAGCTCGGAAGTCATAACAACTGAAGGTGTAGCCTCCTTTCGATAGGGGCCTTGCCAGTGCTTCCAATCAAATAGAAATAGTCCCAAATTTCCATAATCTTGGTTCACAGATAAGCTGCCATAGTTAGGCAGTTCAAATTGTTCCGTAATGGCCCGGTGGGCTTGCGCATGTCGCAACACTTCAAATGGAAAGCCACCCCATCCAGCTGTAGAGAAAAGACCAATCACACCCGCATTATCTACTGCGAACCAGTCAAACTCGTATCCCTCAAAGGCCTCGAAATCTGCTGCTGTAGGTTCCATTCTGGTGACATTGCTCTGCCAAAAATAGCGACTTTCCGCGTCCTTTCTAGCTGAGGCAGGCGCCGGCAACTTCGGGGGTATGAAACCGTCCGACATCACGGCCTGGCTTGCCTCGGCGCAGGATTTCGCCCCGGGCGTGGCCCTCTACGACCAGGTGGGCACCAGCGACACCTTCAAGTATCTCTTTAGCCTGGGCCCCACCGACTACAGCCGGCGCGTGCTGCTGCGCGAGCTGAGTGCCTTGGTGGTAGCTCCGCCGCCGGCCAGCGCCCCGCCGCCGGCTGCCGATGCTTCGCCGCTGGCCAGCGAGGCCACCGACGCCCTGCTGGTCAACCTGGCCAGCCAGCTCAAGGCCGTGCGCGACGAGCGCAGCCACCTGCACCCGCAGCTCACAGCGCCTGGCCTGAACAAGGCTGGCCGCCGGAAGCTCGCCGGCCAAATCGTGGCCCTGACCGACCGGGAGGTAGAAATCAAGCTAGCCGAGGCCCACGTGCGCGCCCACGGCCGCCTGCCAGGGCCCGTGCCCGTGGTCGACGTCACCGACCGCGAGCAGCTGCGGCGCCTGCTCACCAACCGCCGCGCTCAGCGCAGCAAACTCAAAGACCCTGCCCACGCCGCCGACCTGGCCCGCGTGCAGGCCGACATCGACCTCATCCTCCAAAAACTCGCTTCCTAAATGTCTGAGCCCCTTTTGCCCCTCGAATGGCACACCACCCAGCGCCGCGTGCGCGACCTGGTGCCCCTGAGCTACAACCCGAATATTCTCACCGACGAGGGCCGCGTGCGGCTGCTCCACAGCCTCATAAAGTTCAACCTGGTTGAGATACCAGCCATCAACCTCGACGACGTGGTGCTGGCCGGCGACAAGCGCTTGGCCATGCTCATCGACCTGGGCCGCGGCGACGAGTTTATCGACGTGCGCGCCCCCAACCGGCTACTCACGAAGGACGAGCTTGACGAGTACAACCTGACGAGCAATATCAGAGCGGGGCAGTTCGACTACCAGGTTGTGCTCGACAACTTCAGCCACCTCAACCTGGGCGCCATCTTCGACAGCACGTCGCTCGAGGCCCTGGCCACGCTCTCGGCCCTAGTGCTGCCCCCGGCCGAGGAGGGCGAGTTTGACCCGACGCCGCCGGCCACACCGGTGTCGGTGCTCGGCGACGTGTACGAGTTCCACTCCGATGGCCTGGGCCTGGTGCACCGCCTGGTGTGCGGCTCGTCGACCGATAGCGACGTCGTAGCCCAGGCCGTGGGCGAGGGCCAGCTCATCGACTTGGTCAACACCGACCCGCCCTACAACGTGAAGTACGAGGGCAAAACGAAGGATGCGCTCACCATCGAAAACGACGATATGAGCGACGAGGACTTCTACCAGTTCCTGCGCGACTACTACACCAACTGCTTCACGTTCATGCGCCCTGGGGCGCCGATTTACGTGTTTCACGCCGACTCGGAGGGGGCCAACTTCCGCCGCGCGCTCGTCGACGCCGGTCTCAAATTAAGCCAGTGCTTAATCTGGGTGAAGCAGGCCTTCGTGATGGGCCGCCAGGACTTTCACTGGCAGCACGAGCCGATTCTGTATGGTTGGAAGGAGGGCGCCGCCCACACCTGGTGCAGCGACCGCAAGCAGACCACGGTGCTCAAGTTTGACCGGCCCAGCCGCAATGCCGAGCATCCGACGATGAAACCGATTGACATTCTGGAGTATCAGATTGAGTGCTCCAGTAAGCCGGGCGCCATCGTGTTCGACGGCTTCGGCGGCTCGGGCTCGATACTCGTGACGTGCGAGAAGTCGGGCCGCCAGGCGCGCCTGGTGGAGCTGGACCCGCGCTATGCCGACGTGCACGTGCGCCGCTACCTGCAATTCATGCAGGGCAACCAGCGCCGCTTTACCATCACTTTAAACGGCCAGGACCTGGAAGATGAGCAACTCGCTGCCTACACCAACTGATTTGCCCGGCGCCGACCAGGTGCCGCTGCCCTCCTCGACGGCCATCGAGCGCATTTACGCGGCCTACATCGAGAACACGCTCTCGCAGCTCAGCGAGGTCGATAAGACCACCCACGCCGAGCTGGAGGCAGCCTACGCGCTGATTCTCAACTACCACACCTTTGAGCAGGCCTGGCCACTACTGGCCCGGCAGTTCGACCTGAGCCGCGCCACGTGCTACCGGCGCCTGCAGGACTCGCAAAACCTGTTTGGCGACCTTAAAAAGGTCAAAAAGGAGGGTCGCCGGTCGGTGCTGGTAGAGTTTGCCCGCAAGCTGCTCCAGCTCTGCCTCGGCCAGCGCCCGCCCGACGTGAAGGGCGCGCTGGCGGCCATGAAGTTCGAGGCCAACATCACGGGCCTGCTGCGGGCCGATGCCCACGGCGAGGAGGGCACCGGCGGCGTCGGGGCCACCACCTACGTCATCAACCTGCAGGTGGCGGGCCGCAAGGCCCGCCCCATCGACGTGAACAAGCTCGGCGATATCTCGGATGCCGATTACGAGCTGGTGCAGGACGCCGTGGCCGGCCAGCTCTTCGGGGCCGAGGCGATGGAGGTCATGCTGAGCGAGCGCCGGGCCCTGGAGGAAGGAGGTGCCACGTCATGACCGTCATCGACCGGGTAAAACTCGACTTCAACCAGGCCCAGCTGCGCTACGTCACGGCCCGGGGCACCAAGGAGGGCATCAGCATCTGGGGCCGCGGCACGGGCAAGAGTAGCATCATTGCCTGGGACATGCACAAAATCGTGACGACCATGCCCCGCTCGTGCTGGGTCATCGTGGGCTCGACCTACAAGCAGGTACTCACCCGCACGCTGCCCTCGACCGTGGCCAGCCTGGAGCGTTTGGGCTATAAGCTGGGGCGCGACTTCTACATCGGGCGCAAGCCACCGCCCTCCCAGAACTGGGAGCATCCCTTCCAGGGCCCGCTGAGCTACGACCACTTCATCATTTTCCGCAATGGCACGGGCTTTCACCTGGTGAGCCTCGATGCCGGTGGCTCGGCCAGCCGGGGCCTGAACGTGGACGGCTTTATCGGCGACGAGGCCTTGCTCTTCGACAAGACCAAGCTCGATGCCGACTTGTCGGCCACCAACCGCGGTAACGGGCAGTATTTCGGCAAAAACCCGATGCACCACGGCGTTTTCCTCTTCAGCTCGATGCCCTGGGGTGACCAGGGGCGCTGGCTGCTGGAGAAGGCCAACTACTACGAAAATGAGGGCATCGACCTCGTAGAGCAGCGCCGCGAGCTGCTCGATGCGCAGGTGCGCTTCCTGGACGCCAACAGCGAGGGCGACGAGGCCATGCTGGCCGTGTGGCGCGACGAAGTAGTGCCCCTGATGGAAAAGGTGCGCTTTTTCCCCTCCAAAGCGGCCCGTGGCACCTTCTACTCGGAGGCTAACGCCTTCGATAACATTCAGCACCTGGGCTTGCAGTATTTGCTCGACCAGCGCCGGTTTATGACCGACTTCACGTTTCAGATTGAGATGATGAACCGCCGCCCCACGACGGTCAAAAACGGCTTTTATCCGCTGCTCAACCAGGCCGTGCACGTGCAGGAGTGCGCCGCCGACGACACCCTGCTGGGCCTGGTCGACGAGAAAGGCCTGGGCCACCACCTCAAGCTGCTCAAGGGCCTAGTGGACAAGCCCGACTCGCGCCTCGACAGCGACTGCCGTGCCCACCAGCCCCTACGCATCTCGGTCGACTTCGGGGCGCGTATCACCACCTCGTGGGTGGGCCAGCCCCACCGCGACGTGGGGGAGTACCGCCACCTGGGGGGCTTCCACGTCAAGTTCCCCGCCTTCATCGATGAGCTGGTGGGCAACATCTGCGACTACTACCGCACCCACCTACGGCGGGAGGTGGAGTTCCTGGCCGACGAGGAGGCCGGCGATGCCCGCCGGCCTGATAGCGAGTTCACCCTCAACGAGGCGTTCATGCGGGCCTTTAGCAAGCGGGGCTGGCGCATCCAGCGCTTCGGTCTGGGCCGCATCCCGGGCCACCCCACCCGCTACCTGCTGGCCCAGGACCTGCTCGGGGAGAAGGACCCTAAGCTGCTGCGCCAGCGCTTCAACAAGGAGCGCTGCAAGGATGGCATCACGGCCATGCTGCTGGCCCCGGTAGCCCAGGACAGCAAGGGGCGCATCACCAAGGTCAAGGCCAGCGAGCGCAAGGAGAGCTTCCCGGCTGAGCACGCCACCCACTACACCGACAACATCGACCTGCACTTCCTCTCCTGCGGCACCGACATCGTCAATGCCCAAGTGGACTTCAGCCAGCTCGGCCTCTACTCCAGCTAAGGAGTTGCCTAACGCTGCCTCGGTCGTTTGCCCAAAAAGCCTCAGCCAGCCGGTTGGGGCTTTTTAGGTTTAAGCACCTTGGGGGGCGCTGCGACGCGCCGAAAACGGCCACCCCGGTACTGGTAGTAACCCGGTGTGATGGGCGTAGGCTTCGGGTCGGCAATATCAAACTTATCGCTTTTTTTAAGGGGCGACACGTATACCAGGCCTTGGCGCATGGCTACTGTGCGCTCTTGCTCGACGTAGCCCCCGCCTATCATTTCCCCTTTTTTATTGGACTCATAGGGGACAATCTCTTCTACGCGGCTGTCGATACTATGCCAGAGCAGGCGCGGCGGGCCGTCAATGGAAAGGAACAGGGTATGGTCAGCCGTCGTGCGGTAGCCGGAGCCATAGCTGCCGCCACCCATCTTCACCATAATTTCCTCCGGTGCTCGCTGGTCTAGCTGCACAACGTAGGCGTTAAAGTAGCTAAGCTCCTTGTAGCTTTCGAGCCAAGGGTTTAAGTCAAATTCTATCCAGCGGGCAGCGGCGGAGAGTGGGCGATAAAACAAGTGTGGGTCTCCGTCTTCACCGCTACGTAATACCCGGTAGCGGCCGGTTGAGTCCAGAAGCATCTGTGACCGCTCGTACCGGTCGTCGCCCAGGCTCTGCTGAATACTGTCGACCTGGGCCCGCGTCCAGTAGCTCACAAGTAAGGGCTGGGCGTGCAGCGTATCGGGGAAGAGTGTTTGGCGCGGGGCAGTAGCCACAGGCTTGCGCTTAAGAGGCGCTTGCTGCCCGGCTGCCGGGGAGGGTAGCAAGCACCAGGCACCCGTGAGCAGCAGGCACAGAAGGGAGGAAGGAAGGGGAGAGGCCATGCGCGTTCGCAAAGAAAGCACCCCGCTAGCTCCGGTCGGCGGACCCCCGGGCAGATATCCCCCGAGGCAGCCCCAGGCAACTGCCTGGGGCCGACAGTGCAAGCCGGGGAATCCTGCGCGACCTGTGAGACTGGCGAACGCCAAAACGGCCCAAAATCGCCGTTTCCAGCGCGCCAGGGCACTTCGCGTTGAGATTGGACTTTTGCCCATTTTGGGCGTCGCTGGCGGGTTTTCCTGTCCTTTTATCGGGTTCTGACCGGCGGGTACTTCGTGGCACCAATGACCGCCCCGACTTCCCCCACTATCCGCCTCAGGGACGCCCTGGACCTGCTCAACGGGCCGGCGCCCGTGCCCGTGCGCTGGGTCACCTATGACCGGCGCCGCGGCACGGGCGGCGAGTTCCGCGAGCTAAGCGGCGCCCGCATCGGCCCGGGCCAGCGCGCCACCGAGCAGGCCGCGCTGCGAGCGCCCACGGCCGCCGAGCAAACCGCCGCCGACCGCGCCGACGTGGCGGCCGACGGCCAGGTGCCCGTGCCCACCGGCACCAAGGACCCCGCCCACTGGCTCAACGCCACCCGCAACCTCGTGGACGTGGCCACGGGCGAGCTGAAGAAAATTCACATCTACCTGCTCACGCACGTCGCGGGGCGCAAAGTCTACCTGTGATGCAGCAACTGGTATTTTCCGGCAACGGCATTGCCTACCACCGGGGCCTGGGTGCCGCCGTGCGCCTCAACGGCGCGCTAGGTGCCAGCGGCGCCGGCAGTGCAGCCGCGCCCCTCAAGCCCGGCGGCGTGGCGCCCTCCTCGCCGGTCGATAAGGCCACTACCCAGGGCATCGTCGCACCCTGGGGGCCGGGCAATGACTATCCGCAGCAGGTGCTGGCCGCTATTGCTAAGAGCACCATCCTGGGCCCCGTACTGGACTGGAAAACCCGCGCCATTTATGGCAGCGGCCTGATTTACGGCAAGGTCACGGGCTACAAGCCAGACGGTTCCGAGATTTTTCAGCGCGCCAAGGACCCCGTGGTGGGCGAGTTCTTCCGCCGCAGCAACCTCTCGCGCTTCGGCTTCGAGGGCTTGCAGGGCCTGGTGTACCTGGCCCAGGCCTTTCCCGAGCTGGTGCTCAGCAACGACCGCAGCCAGATAACGAGCGTCACCATCCAGGACGCGCCCTTCTGCCGCTACTCGGCCCAGCAGCCGGGCCAGGCCGTGCCGCCCTGGGTGTACATCTCGGCCAACTGGCCGGCCGCCCAGCCCGGCGACGGCTACACCGAGCGCGTGCCGGTGCTCGACCCCTACTTCGCCCCCGTGGAGGCCCTGCGGGCCGACAAGCGCGGCTTCAAGTACATCTGGCCCCTAGCCCTGCCCAGCCCCGGCAACGCCCTCTACCAGCTGGCGGCCTGGAGCGTCATCATCAAGAGCAAGTGGTTCGACGTGGCGCAGGCCGTGCCCGATTTTAAGAAGCAGCTCTTCGACAACCAGCTCAGCATTAAGTACCTCATTGAGGCCGACGTGCGCTATTGGGAGTGGAAATACCCCGACTGGAAGGAGAAGAAGGACGGCGAGCGCAAGCAAATCATCAACGAGGAGCTGAATGCCTTTGAGCAGACGATGGCCGGCACGGCCGGCGCCGGCAAGTCCATCCTGAGCGTGACTATGCCCGACCCCCAGAACCCGGGCCAAACCATTAAGGTGTTCACGGTCACGGCCATCGACGACAAGATTAAGTCGGGCATGTACATCGAGGACTCGCAGGAGGCAGCCAGCCACTTCTACACCGCCCTGCAAGTAGACCCCACCCTCTCCGGCATCAGCCCTGGCAAGGACCTGGGCTCCGGCTCGGGCTCCGACAAGCGCGTGGCCTTCAACGTGTTCGTGGCTACCCACAGCTTTTACCAAGACCTGATTCTGGAAATACTGCACTTCGTCAGGGACTACAACGGCTGGGACCCCGAGCTGGAGTTCCGCTTCCTCAACCCCCAGGTCAACACGGCCGACGCCAACAAGGAGACCTCTAAAAAGCCCGATGCCTGATGCTACTCAAGACCTTAGCCGAGTTCCAGGCCTACGTGGCGGCCGACTTCAACGTCAAGACTGGCCTGCCGCCCAGCTTCGTGCTGGAGCTGGCCGAAACCGAGGCCACGCTTATCGCCCCCCTGCTGGGCCTGCCACTCTACACCTGGCTGCAAGCGGCCTACGACGCGCCCGGCTTCGACCCCACGGCCTCGACGCCGGCCGCCGGCCTGCTGCGCGCCGTGCAGGCGCCACTTGCGCGCCTGGCCGCTAGTTCCGGCATCACCACGCACCAGGTGAGCATCGACGGCACGGGCGTGCACATCGTTAGCACCGACAAAATCAAGACGGCCTTCCAGTGGCAGAGCCGCGAGTTGCAGGCCCTGCACCAGCGCCGGGGCTACGCCGGGCTCACCACCCTGCTGCAGTGGCTGGAGGACCACCAGGCTGCCGCCCCCGAGCTAATGGCCTGGGCCGCCTCGCCGGCCGGCCGCCGGCACCGGCGCGAGCTGCTGACCAGCGCGGCCGACTTTCAGGAGTACGAGAACATCGGCGCCTCCTGGCTCGTGTTCGAGGCCCTGCGCCCGGTGCGCCGCCGCGTGGAAACCTTCGAGCTGCGCACGGTGCTGGGCAGCAACTTTCTGCTGGAGCTGCGCGAGCAAGTCGAGGCCCGCACGCTCACGAGCGAGAACGAGAACCTGCTGCGCAGCTACGTGTACCCGGCCCTGGCCAGCCTCACCATCGCTGGGGCCGTGCCGGCGCTGAGCCTGCGCCTGACGCCGGATGGTATCGACCTGGCCATCCAGCGCCCCGACGACGCCAACGCCAAGGAAGCCGACGCCGGCCTGAGCGAGCTGCTCTACCAGAAAGCCCAGCAGGCGCGCGCCGTGGGCGAGCGCTACCTGCGCCAGCTCAGCGAGCACCTCGACGAGGTGGCCTCCGCCACGCGCTTCGCCACCTACTACGGCTCCCCGGCCTACACCCCGCCCAATCGGCCAGCCGTGGTCGTCAATTCTACCACCTCCAAAGTCTGGAAATTCTGCTAGCCATGCCTCACCTTCCTACGCTCACCGGCAGCAGCAACGACATGGTGCTAGCCCTGGCCATTACCATCTGTACCGGCCTGCTGATGCTACTCGGCTGGTTTTTAGTACGCACCCTCAAGCAAGTAGAGGATGCCATCCAGGCAGGTCGGGCCGAAACGGCCGCCCTGCGCACGGAGCTGGCCACCGTCAAGTCCGACCTGAAGGGCTACTCCAACCTGGTGCAGCACCTAACGGAGGAAACCGCTGTGCTCAAGCGCGCCTACGCCGCCCTGGAGCGCGCTTTCACCGCGATGGACAAGTGGCTCTACGGCCAGGCCATGCAGGGCAAGCTGCCCCATCCGCCCAATTTCCGGCCCATTACTCCCGACTAATCACCCTTTTACCTTTTTTCTATGCGCGCATTCCTGCACGACCGCAACCCCCAAAACTTGGCCTGGTACCAGCTGCTCTACGGCTGGCTGCTCAGGCACAACGAGCTGCACCTGGCAGCCCTCATCGCCCTGCTGTGGTATCCCATCCAGCTGGCCTTCGACTGGTACTTCCCCGATGCGGCGCCCCTCACGGCCACCCAGCTCCACAAGGTGGTACTCACAGCCTTTGTGTTCGCCTTCGCCCACGGCTATCTCTGGCTGGGCCTCCGATTCAACCTGCCTATCATTCCGCGCTGGCTGCGCAGAAATTTCACCACCACCTTCTTATCCCTCACCCCGTGGCAAAAAATGCAGTTTTTCGCGTTCTTGTGGTCGGCCTACTTGCTCTGCTTTGCCATCATGTGGCACGGAGCCAGCCAGGCGGCATAAGGCCCCAGGCTAACGTTACCCGCATCCTCGACTGGGAGCGCTCGCAGCTAGGCGTGCGCGAGCACGGCTACAACCGGGGCAAAGAAATTGAGAGCTACCAGCGCACCACCGGCAACGCCCCGGGCAGCGAGTACTGCGGCTCGTTCCAAGCTACGGCCAACGCCCGCTGCGGGCTACCCTTCCCTGCGGCCGCTGGCGGCGCGCGGTACTGGTTCTTGCTCACGAGCCCGCGCACCTTGTTTTTTCTGGGTGTGCGGGGTAGTGTCGACGACATTGAGCCCGGCGACCGCGTCGGCTTCTGGAGTGCTCGGGCGGGCCGGATTGGACATATCGGCTGCGTCGAGCTCAAGACCCGCAATGGCTTTGTGACCATCGAAGGCAATACCGGCTCGGGCACTCGCGCCGGTAACCACCGCCTCAGCCGCGGCCGCGGCGAAATCCACGCTGCTTCTAATTGGAGCCATTGACCATGAAATACTTGCTATTGGCCTTGCTACTCTTGGCCAGCGCCTGCGCCGTGCAGCCGCCGCACCTGGCCCACGCCCCGCGGCCGGCCCGCCACCACTACCGCCATGCCCAGCGCCACAACGCCCGGGTGCGGCCGAACCTCCAACCCGTTTACCTCCCCTGGAACTAGTGAACTTTCTCTACCGCCTACTCGCCCTCGTGGCCGGCATCGCTCTGGTCGCTACCACCCTGCCCAACTGCGCTGGCAGCCAGGACATGGCCAGCATGCTCAGCCAGCCCCTCGACTCGACTATCCACGCCCAGGTGGCCCGCCAGCTCCACACCGGCAAGGTCAAAATCAAAGGCCACGTCACCCTCCAGGTCGGCACCGGCAACGTGAGCGCCCCCAAGGCCGGGGCGCCGGTGGCCGCCGGGGCCAGCCAGGCTCAGGACTACACCCAGGCCGGCCAGCACGGCGGCGCCCTGGGTACGGCGCCCGGCGCCAAGGCCGGGGCCACTACCCACACGGGCCTGCCGCCTTGGTTGCTAGGTGTTGGCTGCGTGCTGCTTGTGCTGCTCCTACTTCTGGGGCTATTGTGGCACTTCCGCAGCAGGATAGCTAGCGCACTAAAAATAAGTGTCTAGTATATTAGACGCCAGCTTAAAAGGCTCCTACTTAGGAGCCTTTTTTTGTTTATGTTTGCAGACACATTTCATTTACTAAGCATAGTATGAACAGACTTTTTATTCTCCTCATTGCTCTTTTCTGCTCTCTTTCAGTCTCTGCTCAGAGCACCAACCAATTAAAACAGACCGAACAGTACTGCCAGGTGCTGGCCTCAGCTAAGCCCTTTTCAACGAAAGTTTCCATCACCGTTGACTACGGCCAGGAGACAAAGTTTTTTGGCGACCGAGGGGTAGTTCGCTCCGAAGACGGGAAGATTCAAAGTTTTAATTCTGTGATTGATGCGCTCAATTACATGAGCTCACAGGGCTGGCAGTTCGTCAATGCCTATGCTATTACCGTGGGTGGCCAGAATGTATATCACTACGTGATGCGCCGCATCGTTTAGCGTCCTACCTTCACCCGGCCAGCGCGGATGGAGTAGGTAGCCGAGAGGCCCCACCGTGAATCGCGGTAGCAGCTCCCCACCGCGCTAAGCCAATTTTAGAGGCCCGCCTGCACCAGATGCAGGTGGGCCTTCTGCTTATCTTCGCCTCGCTGATACCTAATGAAAGAATACTCGTTCGCCCCGGCCGTCGAAATACGGCTGGGGAGTAGAGCGGGAGCATGACCCGTATACTAGGGCGAACGGCTCATAGGTATCAGCAGCGATTTCCCCAGCTTGCTCGACGTATGGCCAAGAACCAGCCCCCCATCGGCTTCGGCCGCACTCCGATGCCCGACGAGGCTGGCCACGAGCTGGCCGACGAGCAGCCCAAAGGCAAAAAGCCCCAGCGCGAAGTGCCGCCGCCCCTCGTGGAGCCCCTGGCCATCGACGACGTAGAGCTATACGAAATCCTCCAGCGCTACAACCTCCAGCCACTGGTGCCACTCGCCAAGTTTGAGTACCAGCTCGTGGAGGTCATAGCTGCCCTTGAGAAGCGGGTGCGGGAGTTAGACCCTGAGTTGTAGTTCTACTCACAAAAAAGCCCCAGGCCGACTCCTGGGGCTTTTTTGTGAGTAGAACTACTGGCTAGCAACTACGTCCGTGTCTGGTGTAACCTTGCGCAAGCTTAAGAAAATGAGCCAGCAGATTCCTATGTACAATACCTGCTGCACGAAGAAGCTGAACGTGGAAGCCGTTGAGAAAAACAGCTTAGGAGCCAGTCGTTTGTAGTCAAGCGCCGCGAACAACATACCCAAGACGGTGAGTACGATGTAGGTGATTTTTGCCCAGCGGCGACCTCTGCCGACACAGTAGGCTATCCAAAGAAACCAGGCGTAAACTAGCATCGATACCACGAGTAGGGTTCGCGACATGTTTACCATCCAAAAGCCTTGTTTAGTGAGATAGTTGCCAACTGTACATACTGCGAGATTGACGATGAAAATCAGCCAAGCAGCTAGCGTTTCGTAACGACGTTGTTGAGTAGGGGTCATGTAGCAAGGGTAGGAAACTGCTGTCCAGCACAAATCTAAGTCGATGAGTCCTGGCACGCTCTTATCCTAACTTACTGAAGCTGCCCTGCCTCAGCCCCACTGACTGGGGCTTTTTTGTGTCCTTTCGGCCCGAGGCAGCCACCGGCAACTTCGGGGCATGGAAACGCTACAAATCGGCACTTTCACCCGACAAGTGCCCGCGAGCTGGGACGAGCTCACGCGCAAACAACTACTGCGCCTGCTGCCGGCGGTCTACGCCAAGCCCACCCCCGACCGCCGGCTGCGGCTGCTGGCGGCCCTGAGCGGCTACCCGCTGCCCCTGCTGGCCGGCCTGGCACCCGTGGTGCTCGGCCAACTCCTGCCCCTGACCGACTGGCTGGCCAGCGAGCAGCACCGGCTCACCGAGCAGCTGCTGACGACCCTGGCCGTGGAGCGCCGCGCCGGCCGGCCCACCATTTGGTACGCCCCCCTGGGGCAGTTCCAGAACCTGCTTTTCGGCGAGTTCATGTTCGCCGATACCTTCTTCGTGCTCTACTGCCAGCACGGCCAGGCCTCGGCCCTCGACCAGTTCCTGACCGTGCTCTACCGCCCCGCCCGGGCTGGGGCCAACCCCGACGCGCCCGACTGGAACGGCGACGTGCGCCTGCCCTTCAACGAGCACCAGCTCGCCCGGCGCACGCTCAAAGTGGCCCGGGTGCCGCAGGTGGAAAAGCTAGCCGTGCTCACCTGGTGGCGCGGCTGCCGGGCCCAGCTCGCCGACGAGTTCCCCGACGTGTTCGCCGCGGCTGAGGAAGATGCCGGCAGCAAGGCCCGGCAGGCCCCGCCCGATTGGGGCCGGGTGCTGCGCAAGCTATCGGGCGGCGCCTTCGGCCCCGTGCAGCAAACCGCCCAGCAACCGCTGCGCCTCGTGCTGGCCGAGCTACAGGACGCCGCCGTCGAATACAACCGCCTCAAAAAGCAGTCAAAACATGCGTAACGCCGCCTACGAGGGCCTTTTTTACAAGCTGGCCCAGACTCACAAGCGCATTCGCCACGACGACAAGGCGCCCCGCTTTGCCCGCATTATCGTCTCGGTCGACCCCATCCAGAAGCTGGCCGACCTGGCCGAGATGGAGGAGATGCTCACCAGCCGCTACCTCACGGCCGACTCGGGCGAGCACGTGCTCGTGCTCGAATCACTCCAGAGCCAGGTGCAGGACAACCAGGGCGACAACCAGCAGCTCCGGCGCCGCGGGGCCTTCTTCGTGCTGGCCCAATCCCCGACCACGCGCGACGCCTGGCGCATCCTCGACGAGACCGAGACCACCGGCGAGCAGCTGCTGGGCGCCGTGCGCCACGAGCTGGAAAGCACCCCCAAAGTCCGGCTGGTGCTGAGCAGCATCGCCCTCGACGCCGTGGGCCCCATCGGCGACGGCACCTGGTACGGCACCCGCTTCGACTTCGAGTTTTTCACCCCCGCCACCCGGTCGCTCACTTACGACCCCACGGCCTTTACCACTATCTGACATGGCCGGCGAGCAATACGCAAGAATGACCATCCAGGCGGCCCTCTCGCACGATAGCAACGTGCGCGGGTCGCAAACCCTGGCCGTGCGCTTCGTGCTGGCCGGCACCACCCTGGAGTTTCGCCGGGGTGGGGGACCGAACGAGTTCATCGTGCCCGACCCGCAGAATGCCAGCGTGGGCGAGGAGTACGTGATGCAGTGCGTCCAGAACATCCTGGCCGTGCTGGGGTCCGCCATCTTTGCGCGGGGCCTGCCGTTTCGCCTCAGCGCCCCGCGCAAGGCCGGCACACGGCCCGACCCCTATAACTCGACCGCCATGCCGGTGGTCGAGTTCGACGTCGAGGCTACTACCTACGGGGCGGCCAACACGCTCGACTTCAGCACTGGCTACCCGGTCGAGCCGGGCTTCGCCCTCACCGGCCGCCAGGACAACGTCTCGCCCGTCTTTGCCCGGGCCGACGTGACCGACGCCACGATTTTCGGCGCGGCCGATGGGGCTATCACCCTCGTGGCCAGCGGCGGCAGCACCCCGCCCCCGGGCGCCTTCCTCTACACCTGGAGCGACGGCGGCACGGGCGAGACCCGCACGGGCCTAAAAGCCGGCACCTACGTGTGCACGGTGCGCGACCTGGGCACCCTGGCCAACGTCACAGTGCGGGCCGTAGTGAAATCCGACCCCGAGCTGCTGGTGCAGGTGGCCACCACCGACGACAGCATCACGCTGACCGTGAGCGGGGGCGTGCCGCCCTACCAGTACGCCTGGGACGACGGCTCGGCCCTGCCCACCCGCCAGGGCCTGGGGCCGGGCACCTACTTCTGCGTGGTCACCGACGCCCACGGGGCCAGCAAGCGCATCGAAGTTACCCTTTCGGCCTACCGCTACGACTGGAGCCAGAACGCCATTCCCCTGGCCCTGGATGCCGGCCCCGCTTACCGCGCCAACCCCGCCAGCAAGCCCAACTTGTCGTTCTTGTGCGAGGTGTGGGTCGAGCTGGAGTACCTCAGCGGCGTCTTCACCCAGGTAGGCACCACGCTCGAGCAGCCCGCCGACCGCGACGGCCGCACGGTGTTCCAGGTGCAGGCCTTGCTGGCGGCCCTGTTGCAGCCCCACGTGCCGGCCCCGGGCCTCGTGGCCATAGAGCGGGCCACGCCGCTGTTTCGGCGCTACTTCCTGCGCCACGCCGAGCAGTACGGCCTGCCCGTGCCCACACCTCAGCCCAGCTTCAGCCTGCGCCGCAGCTACGTGCTGCACGGCGGACTCAACTTCTACGAGGCCAGCCGCGACGCCTGGTTTACCGACTACCAGCCCCGGGTGCAGCCGTTTTTGACCTGGGAGCCTACCGTCAAGGCCGCGCTCGACGACCAGCCCGAGTACCTGTATTATATGGTGCGCAAGGCCCCGGGCGAGTTTCGGGTGCAGGTGCGCGTAGGCTTCACCGACGCCTCCGAGCAGACCCTGGTGGCCGGCCGCCAGCCCGGCGTGCGAGACTTTGAAGTGTACTGCCTGCCCGTGGGCTACCAGGCCCTGGGCCTGGGCGGCCTGGGCAAGCCCGTAAGCTGGTGGGAGGCGCGCGTGACGTCGGCCGATGGCCTGACGGCCCTGAGCGAGACGCGCCGCTTCGTGCGCGAGCGCCGCCAGTACCCGCACCGGCGCTACTTCCTCTTTGCCACGAGCCTGGGGGGCATGGCCACCTACGCCGCCCTGGGCGAGGCCCAGACCGACGCCGAGGTTACGGGCAGCGAGTCGGCGCTGGTGCCCACGCCCGGCTACGACCCGCAGTTGGGCGATGTGGCCGTGCAGGCGCGCGCGCTGCGCCCGGTGCTGAAGGTGGCCGCCGGCAAGCGCACCCGGGACCAGCTGCTGGCCAGCCAGGACTTGCTGCTCAGCAAGCGGGTGCTGCTGCTGGCCGGCCAGCGCTGGCTGCCGGGCTACCTCAAGGCCAAGACCGCGCCCCTGCTCGACGAGAGCAAGCTGGTGCAGGTGCAGGAATTCGAGTTTTATCTGACTACCGAGCGCCTCTACACCCCTGCTTTATGATAGGCTTACTCATCCCCGCCGGCTGGCTCGAGCTGGTGCCGGCCACGCTCACCCTGGAGGTAAACAACCCTTACTTCTCAGCCGACTCGGTGCCGGGCACTACCACCTACCCGTTCGGGCTGGCCCTGTCGCCCACCAACCAGGTACGGCTGGGCTGGCCCGAGCTGCGCGCCGCCCAGGGCGAGCGCATCGCCGACGTGCCCTGCCAGCTCTACGTCGAGGGCGTGCTGCGCTGGGTGGGCGCTCTGGTGTACCTAGACTGCGACGAGGCGGCCGGCCACTACGAGTACACCTTCGTGGCCGACGCGGCCGACCTGGCCAGCCGCCTGGAGGGCCTGAGCCTGCCGGGCCTGGAGCTGGGCTCGGTAGTGCTGGAGCGCCGGCCCGACGCGGCCGACTACGCCCTGCCGTGCCTGCGCAATGCCCTGTTTTATGACGCCGACAAGGTGCCCAGCTACGGGCAAGTGGTTAATTACTACGCCAATGGCGATTACCAACTCAGCCCGGGCGGTAAGCACGCGCCCCTGGTGCCCTTTCCCCGGCTGGTGCCGCTGCTGCAGCGCGTGTTTGGCACCCTGGGCTACACCGTGAGTGGGCCCTGGCTGGCCACCGAGGAGGCCCGCCAGGCCATCGTCTACTCCGACCGGGCGGCCGAGGATGCGGCCGGCCAGGTGCTGCCCGAGTTTGCCCTCAACCGCCACGTGCCCGACGTGCCGGTGGCCGAGTTCCTCGTCGACTTGCAGAAAGTCTACGGCCTGGCCTACGACTTCCACCCCGTGCGCCGCGAGCTGCGCATCCGCGCCCTGCGCGACGTCATCGCCGACCCGGCCTACGTCGACCGCGTGAGCGCGGGCTTGGCCAAGACGACGGCCGTGACCAGTGCTGGCTTCACGCTGCAGATGGGCCTCGAGCAAGACGACGAGCTGAACAAAACCCTCGACGTAGGCTGGGCCAAGCTCGTGGTGGGCAAGGGCAAGGAGACCATCAGCACCGGCGCCGGCACCTTGCACGTGCTGGCTGAGGCCGACCCACTCAGCGCCGGCCGCCAGTGGCTGGTGCCGGCCGTGGCCGCCAAGGGCGCCAGCCCGGCCTTCGACAACGGCGACGACGCGCGCTGCGGCCTGCGCCTGCTCTACGACCGCGGCCTGCAGCCCGACTCGGCCGGCCAGCCCTACCCACTGGCCACCTGGGATGCGCGCAACTACGCCGGCCGGCAAGTGGGCCAGAGCACCCTGCGCTGGGATGGCCCCACCGGCCTCTACGCCACCTGGCACGCCGGCTGGCTGGCCTTCCTGGACCGGGCCGCCACCCGGGAGGGCACCATGCAGTTCGGCATCACCGACCTGCTCACCCTCGACCCCGCCCGCAAGGAGCTGGTCGAGAACCGCAAATACCTCTGGGAGAAGGTCTCCCTGAGCCTACCCACCACGGGCCTTTCGCTGGCCACGGCCGCCTACACCTACCGCTTCTGCCGCTTATGAGTGCCACCCTCACCCCCCGCCAGCTCGCCGTCGAGTGGCTCGACATCACCATCGAGCACTTCGTGGCCAATCTGCGCAAGCTGCGCATCGTCAATACCGGGGCCCTGCTGGCCAGCTTCAAAAAACAAGTCATCGGCGAGGCCCAGGGCGACCAGCTCAAGCTGCGCCTGAGCTACGCTTTGTATGGGCAGTTCGTCGACATGGGCGTGGGCCGGGGCATGGCCGCCGGCCAGCGCAAGGGCAGCGACGCCTATGCCCGGGTGCGCAACACCCGGGGCCAGCTGCGGCGCCGCACCCGCAAGGCCCGCCCCTGGTACTCGAAAGAAATCGCCCACCAGACCCTGCGCCTGGCCGAGTTGATGCTCGACCTCTACGGCCAGGTGCTCGTGCCTAAAGTCCTATCTGCCCTGCCGGGCGAAACCAGCTTAGCCCTGTAAGTCATGACCAACGAAGAAAGAGAGTTAACTATCAAGCTTAATGCCCAGCAGGCCAACGCGAGCATTAAGGACATGGGCGCCGGGGTGGCCCTGCTCACCAACCAGCTGGCCAAGATGGCCCAGGACGACCCGCGCCGGGCGGCCCTCAAGCGCGACTTCGACGTGCTGAGCGAGCGCGTGGCCAGCGCCCGCAAGGAGATGAAAACCTACGTGCAGACGGAGGAGGAAGTGCGCCTGGCCACCGAGAAGCTGAATAAGGAGAACACCGAAGTCATTCTCAACGGCAAGAAGCTCAGCGCCACCTTCACCGATATGAAGTCGGCGGCGAGCGTGCTCGAGCACCAGCTCGAAAACATGAATGGCGACGCCCCGGGCCGCAAAAAGCTGCTGGCCGACTACCACGCCCTGCAAGACCGCATCGCGGGCATCAGCCAGGAAATGAAGGGGGCCAGCCACGAGTCGGGCTTTTTCAAGCAGGCCCTGGGCAACGCCGTGGCCTTCGCGGCCGGCGGCGGTATCGAGGCTATCGGCGAGAAACTGCTCGACGTGGGCAAGGACATCGCCGAGACGACGGCCAAGTTCGAAACCTACGAAACGGTGATGACCAACGCGCTGGGCGACAAGAGCAAGGCCCAGAAAGCGATGAAGGACATTCAGGACATGGCCGCTAAAACGCCCTTCTCGGTGGATGAATTGACGGGCTCGTTCATCAAGTTCGTGAACCGGGGCCTGAACCCGAGCATGGCCGAGATGACCAAAATGGCCGACCTGGCCGCCAGCCAAGGCAAGAGCTTCGACCAGCTCACCGAGGCCGTGCTCGATGCCGGCGGCGGGGAGTTTGAGCGCCTCAAAGAATTTGGGGTGAAAGCCAGTAAGTCGGGCGACCAGGTGAGCCTCTCGTTCAAGGGCGTGAACCAGACGGTTAAAAACACGCCCGAAGCCATCAACGGGGCCATCATGGCCTTCGGTGGGATGCAGGGCGTGGCTGGCGCCACGGCCGCCGTGAGCAAAACGCTTGAGGGGCAGTGGTCCAACCTGGGCGACACGGCCGGCCAGCTGGAGGTCACTGTGGGCAAAGGCCTGCGCCCGGTCTTTACCTGGCTGCTCACCATGCTGGGCAACCTGCTGGGCTGGGTGGGGCGCTTCCTGGAGGGCGCCGCGCCGCTCAAATCGTTCTTCCTGGAAATCATCGACGTGTTCGCCGACCTCTACCACGACATCGGCGAGGTGTTGGCGTCGCTGGGCCTGTTCAGCGACAAAACCGACACGGTGAAAATTGCCGTCGAGGTGCTCAAGGTTGCCCTGACGCTGCTGCTGCTGCCCATCAAAACGATGGCGCTGGCCGCGCGCGGCATCGTCGACACGTTCATCGACTGGTATAATAAGAGTGAGCTGCTGCGCGGCATCCTGGGCGGGCTGGGCTACGTGATTAAGAGCCTCTTCGTCTCGATAAAGGACGATGCGCTCAAAATCCTGGGCGGCGTCGGCGACATCCTCGTAGGCATTTTCACCCTCGACAAGGACAAGATTGCCGCCGGCTTCAAGTCGGCGCTGAGCGCGACGGCCGACCTGGCCCTGGAGGCGGGCAACCGGGCGGCGAACCAGTTCGCCGCCGGCTACCTGGCTAATAAGGACAACCACATCGAGCACAAGGCGCGGGTGAAGGCCAAGGATGAGGAGGAGAAAGAGGCCGCCCCCGCGGGCGAAAAGCTGAAATCCGACGACAGCGCGGATGATGCCGCCGCCGCGAAAAAGGCCGAGGCCGCCGCCAAGAAAGCCAAGGCAGAGCGCGACCGCCGCGACCGTGAGCACCTGGCCGACCTCAAGCGCTGGGTCAAGGAGCAGGGCGACGTGCTGGAGCAGGCCAGCGAGCTGGACCGGGCCCGCCAGGCGGCGGCCAACACCGACGAGCTGAAGCGCCGCGAGCTGCAGCGGCGCAAAATCGTGCAGGACGCTGATAAGAAATACCGCGAGCTGGAGCTGCTCGACGGCGACCACACCCAGGCCCTGCAGGCGGTGCTGGAGGAGCGCGACCTGAAGCTGCGCGAGTTGCAGCTCAAATTCGACGAGGACGATAAAAAGGCCAAGGAGCAGGCGCTGAAGGACAAACTCGCCGCCGCAGAGGCTGAAAACAAGGATGCCATCACCGCCCTGGAGGATACCCACACGCTGGGCCTGGTCAGCGAGCAGGAGTACCAGGAGCAGCTCTACTTCCTGCAAAAGCAGGGGCTGGAGCAGCGCCTGGCCCTACTCGTGCAGGCCGGCCAGGGCGAGACGAAGGAAGCCGCCGCCATCCGCGCCGCCCTGAGCAAGGTCGACGGCGACTACGTGAAAAAGAAAAAGGCTCAGGAAGAGGACCTCGACAAGTTCAACCAGAAGATGGCCAGCCAGGGCGCGCACCTGCTGGTCGAGGGGCTGAGCATGGTCGAGGACATGCTGGATAAAAAGTCGGCGGCTTACGAGGCCTTCAAGGCCGCGCGCAAAACGGCCGAGTTGGCCGAGCTAGGCATCAACCTGGCGGCCGAGATTCAGGCCATCTGGAAGGCGGCCAGCGAAAACCCGCTCAACGGCGTCACCGCCGGGGCGGCCGGCACGGCCCAGGGGGTTATTCAGACTGGCCTCGCCGTAGCCCGGGCTGCCTCGGCCGGCGCCAAAATCGCGGGCTTCTACGAGGGCGGTCCCACCGGCCGCGGGATGCTGGCCACCGAGGGCATGTGGAATGCGCTGGGCCAGGGCACGGGCCTGGGCGTGAGTGCCGGCGGGCAGCTGCTCGACGCCCAGGGTCGGGAGGTCGCCGGCATCGTGCACACCAACGAGTACGTCATTCCCGAGTGGATGCGCGCCGACCCGCAGGTGGTGCAGGTCGAGCACTGGCTGGAGGCCCGCCGGCAGCGCGGCTTCTACGAGGGCGGCCCCACCTCGGCCGGCGACCGGCGCACTGCCTCGGGCGAGCTGGCCGGCGAGCTGGCCGGCGGGGCTAGCCAGTCGCAGCTCGTGCAGGTGCTCGTCTCCCTCGACCAGCGACTGCAACAGGTAGAACAGTGGCCGACCCAGCTCGAAGTGGTGCTCGACCTCCTCGGTCTGGACCGGGAGCAGGAGAAGTTGAAAAAGGTGAAGGCTAAGTCAGCCATCAAGCCCAACTAGCCCTCCAATAATCGACCGTATTTTGGACTAGTACCAAAACCACGAAAACGCCCCCGAAAACGCAGGTTTTTGGGGGCGTTTTCGTAGACCCTTTTTTGGATGGTTTATTTGAATAGGAAAAGCGCATTTTGTCACGATGAAAAGCTGAGAAAAGGTCGCTTACCTTCAAAAGAGGCCCTGGTACTTTACTATATACTTTACGCCTGTATGAGCAACCCATTTTTCAAGCCTTTTATCGTCCAGCATTCAGATGGCAGCAAAGGGTTCAATTATCGCGCCCTAGGATACTTGTTCTTAGCAGTATGTGTGCTCGCTCTTCTGTGTGATTTCTTCATCACCCACGGTCCTTTGTTTCCCCCACGCCGTTAAAATGTCTAGACCCGACTCGACTTACTTAGTTGTTCGCTTTTAAAAACACGTCCAAGTATGCGAGTAGCTATCTACGCCCGGGTGTCGACGAAAGACAAAGGCCAGGACACCGAGAACCAGCTGCACCAGCTCCGCGAGTTTGCCGAGCGCCACGGTGCCATCTATAAGGTGTTCACCGACCAGGAGTCGGGCGGCAAGGCTGACCGCGCGGAATTCAAGCAACTCCTGCTGGAGGCCTATCAGAAGAAGTTTGACCTAGTGGTGTTCTGGCGCCTCGACCGCTTTTCGCGCGAAGGGGCCCTGTCCACGCTTCGTTACCTGAAGGAGCTGAAAGACCATGGTGTGAATTATAAATCATTCACCGAGCCCTACCTCGATAGTCTGGGCCCCTTTGGCGACGTCATCGTCTCGATGCTGGCCACCATCGCGGCCCAGGACTTGATTAAGATTTCCGAAAACACCAAGGCGGCCCTGGCCAAGAAAAAGGCCGCCGGTGTCAAGCTCGGCACACCTGGGAAGAGCCAGGAGCAAATCGAGCAGATTCGCCGGCTAAAGGGTGGGGGTATGTCGAACTACGCCATTGGCAAGGCGCTGAAGATATCAGCCAGTACCGTGGCCAAATACGTGGGAGAGTAGATTAGACTAAAAATGCCCCCCAAACTGACCCCCAGATAAAAGAAAAAGGCCCTCACATCGCTGTAAGGGCCTTTTCTGTGGTCGTATAAGGAGTCGAACCTTAAACCTTCTGATTCGTAGTCAGATGCTCTATCCAATTGAGCTATACAACCGTTGTCCCGTGTTGGGAGTACAAAGGTAGGGCAATTTTTTTGGGCTACACAACAGCGGCGGGGAATTTCTCAGTGGGAAAGCTGCTTTCAGCGCTCAAAAGCGTAATAATCAGCTGGAAAAATTTAGCGGGCGGCGGCATTATTCCGCAGCACGCGCTGCAAGGCCCGGTTGAAAACCACGTATAGGCCGAACAGGGAGGCCATCACTAGCCCTAGCAGCACCAGCTTGCTGAGCGTGCCCTCGTCGGGGTCGCGCAGCAGGGCCAGTACGTCTTCGGCCTTGGTGCCGAGCCAGTAGAAAAACAGGCTGCGCGGCAGCATCCCCAGCACCGAGGCGGCCAGAAAAAGCCGCCGCGGCACGCCTACTATGGCCAGCACGAAGGTCATGAGCGCGAAGGGCAGCACCGGCGAGAGGCGCGTGAGGATAATGAGCGGCCAGCTCTGGGTTTGCAGCTCGGCCAGCACCGCGTCGGCCTTGGGGAAGCGGTGCAGGAAGCCGCGCAGCTTGTCTTGGTCGAGGCGGCGGGCCAGCTCGTAGCCCAGCGCGGCGGCCAGGGCATAGGCGGCAATCATGCCCGGCAGCCCAGCCCAGCCCAGGAAGTAGCCCGTCACGATGACTACAAAGGTGCTGTTGGTGAGCGCCACGGCCATCGTAAGGCCCATGAGCGCGAAGTACAGCACCATTTGCAGTGGGGTGAGGTGGTGCAGTAGCTCTTGGTGGCGGCTTAGCACCAGCACCAGCGAAGAGGAGCCCACCAGCGGTACCAGCACCAGCAGGCCCATGGTGAGCAGGGTCGAAAAATTCTTCTGAAAAAGCTCGCGCAGAAAAGCCATTGGCAAGGAAAAGCCGGGGGCCGGCAGTTGAATAGGCGAAAGTACCTACGCAAAAGCCGGCCCCGCTGCCGCGCTAGTCCCCTACTCGGCCTCCTTGGTGCCGAAGCCGAAGAAACGCTTGATGGCGGCCCAGGCGCCGCCCAGGGCCAATATGCCCAGTTTCCAAAACTTGAGGATAATGGCGAAAAAGCCCACCTTAGCCAGCACCTTGCCCGCTACCAGGCCGCCGATGCCGTAGGCCGCTACCTCGTCGATGCCCGCGCTGAAGTCGTTGTACTGCTGGCCCTTTACGAAGGAGACGTTGGCGAGCAGGCCGGGGATGCTGGCCTTAATTTCGGGCAGCTGCTTGGGCACGGCAATGGCATTGAACACCAGCACGCCCTTGCGGCCCAGGATGCGCACGTTGTAGTTCAGGGTTTCCTCCAGGCCGTCGCCGAAGCGCAACAGTTTAGCCCAGTGCAGGGTATGTTGGTTTTTATCGTAGAAAGGCGGCGCGCCCCAGCCGATGAGGTGCACCGACTCGTAGCCCTGCTTCGTGCGCTCCTGGTTTTCGTCCTCGGTGTCCTGCTGCATTTCCTCCAGCAGTTCGTCGTACTTGATGTCGTCGGCGTCGTCGTCCTTCACGTGGCCCATCGGGTCAAACTTGATGAGGTACGCCCAGGTGCCGTCGCTTACGGGCCCCTGGCCGGTGGGAAAAAGCATCCCCAGGCTTTCCTGTGGCGGGTTTTGCCACAGCTTGTGCATCACGCGGGCAGCCTGGGCCGAGTCGAGGTAGCGGAAACCCTGGGGCACGGTGAGCTCGCCCACGCCGCCGGGCAGTACAATATGGCCCTGCTGGTAGTGAAAGGTGCCGTTGATGGAATCGACCACCACCCGGTAGCGGGCCGCCGAATCGACCACCGCCGGCCGGGGCTTGGGTTTGGGCGGCGCGGCCTGGGCGTTGAAGGACAGCGCCATGCAGCTGCCGAGCACAAGTAGTAGTTTTTCATTTATCAGAAAAAAGGTAGAACAGACTATCGCCGCTAAAATAGGCGCTGCGGCTGGGCCGCCCACTCGCTCGCGCCCCCGGCCCGTACTTTTACGTCACCTTCCCACCCCAAAAACAGCCAGCCTGCGCAGCGGGCGTATCCGTTACATCTGTTTAATCTGTTTGAATCTGCGATGAAGTTTGCCACCAAAGCCATCCACGCCGGCGTGCACCCCGACCCCACCACCGGGGCCGTGATGACGCCCATTTACCAAACCTCGACCTACGCCCAGCGCTCGCCGGGCGACAACAAGGGCTACGAGTACTCGCGCACCCACAACCCCACCCGCACCCAGCTGCAAGACGCCCTGGCGGCTCTCGATGGTGGTGAGCACGGGCTGGCCTTCGCCTCGGGCATGGCGGCCATCGACTGCGTGCTGCGCCTGCTGAAGCCCGGCGACGAAGTCATCTCGACCGACGACCTCTACGGCGGCTCCTACCGCATCATGACCAAGGTGTATGAGCCGCTAGGCATCAAGTTTCATTTCGTGCCGATGGGCGACATCGCCAAGGTGCGCGAGAAGGTGACGGCTAAGACCAAGCTTATTTGGGTCGAAACCCCGACCAACCCGCTGCTCAACATCATCGACATTGCCGCCACCGCCGCCCTGGCCAAGGAGGCCGGCGCGCTGCTGGCCGTCGATAACACCTTCTCGACGCCCTACCTGCAAGAGCCGCTGGCCCTGGGCGCCGACATCGTGGTGTACTCGCTCACCAAGTACATGGGCGGCCACTCCGACGTGGTGATGGGCGCGCTGGTCTTCAACGGCGAGCAGCTGCTGAAAGACCTGAGCTTTTACCAGAATGCCTGCGGCGGCACGCCCGGCCCCCAGGACTGCTTCCTGGTGCTGCGCGGCCTCAAAACCCTGCACCTGCGCATGCAGCGCCACTGCGAAAACGGCCGCGCCATCGCCGAGTACCTGCGCCAGCACCCCAAGGTGGAAAAAGTGTACTGGCCCGGCTTCGAAAACCACCCAAACCACGCCGTGGCTGCCAAGCAGATGCGCGACTTCGGGGGCATGATTTCCTTCGTGCTGAAGGGTGATAAGCAGGAAGACGCCATTGCGGTACTCGAAAAGTTCGAGCTCTTCACCCTGGCCGAAAGCCTGGGCGGCGTGGAAAGCCTGAGCGGCCACCCCGCTACCATGACCCACGCCAGCATCCCGGCCGAGCAGCGCCGCAAGGCCGGCCTCTCCGACTCGCTCATTCGCCTGAGCGTGGGCATTGAGGATGCCGAAGATTTGATAGCGGACCTAGCTCAGGCAATAGGCTAGGGGCTAGCCCCGCAACCCAACCCCCTGGCCAGCCGCGTAAGTGGGCGGGCGGCGCACCGATTGCGCCGCCCGCTTTTTTCGTTATGCTGCGTTTCTCATTCTTGATTTTAAGTGCCTTGCTGGCGGCCTGTGCCTCGCCGCGGGCCGTGGCTCCCACCACCATGTCTACTTCTGCTGCGCCAACTTCGGCTGCCATTTCTTACCTCGCCCTCGGCGATTCCTACACCATCGGCGAAGGCGCTGCGGCCGCCGACCGCTGGCCCGTGCAACTTGCCGCCCTGGCCCGCGCCCAGGGCCTGAATCTGGCTAGCCCCGACATCATCGCCCGCACCGGCTGGACCACCGCCGAGTTGCAAGCTGCCATCGCGGCCAGCGGCAACCACCGCACCGACTACGGCCTGGTGTCGCTGCTCATTGGCGTCAACAACCAATACCGAGGCCAGAGCGTGGAGCTGTACCGCCGCGAGTTTCGGCAGCTGCTGGCTACGGCCGTGGCCTACGCCGGGGGCCGCGCCGGCCATGTGGTGGTGCTTAGCATTCCCGACTGGGGCCAGACGCCCTTCGCCCACGACCGCGATGCGGCGCAGATAACCCGCGACATCGACCAGTTCAACGCCGTGGCGCAGGCCGAGTGCCAGGCGGCGCGCATCGCCTACGTCGATATCACCGATTTTACGCGCAGCGCGGCCGGCGACCCCGGCCAGTTTACCAGCGATGGCCTGCACTACACCGGCGCCCAAATGCGCCAGTGGGCCGGCCGCGCGCTGCCCGTGGTGCAGGGCCTGCTAAAGTAAAGCGGCCGGTTGTTCGTTTATCGTTTTTCGTCATCAACAAGATGAGGCCAGTGACGAACAACGAAAAAAACGACGAACAACGCACCCATGCAGCTTCAGCCCCGCCGCTCCGGCAACAAATACTACAACGTGCTACCCACCAGCGTGAGCCCGCCCTCGGGCTACGGGGCCATGCTGCGGCGCTACCTGTTTGAAAAAGCAGAGCGCGAGCCCAGCCAACCGCTCGGCCCCTTTGCGGCCGATGCCGCGGCGCTGGCCGCACCCGTGCCCGCCAGCGCCGTGCGCGTGACCTGGCTAGGGCACAGCACCACGCTCATCGAGGTCGATGGCCGCCGCTTCCTCACCGACCCGGTGTGGAGCCAGCGCGCCTCGCCCTCGCAGCTGGTGGGCCCGAAGCGGTTTTTTGCGCCGCCGCTACCGCTGGCCCAGCTGCCGCCACTTGATGGCATCCTCCTCTCGCACGACCACTACGACCACCTCGATGAGGCCGCCATTCGGGCGCTGGCCGGGCGGGGCGAGCGGTTTTTTTGCCCGCTGGGGGTGGGGGCGCACCTGCGCCGCTGGGGCGTGGCGCCCGACCGCATTACCGAAGCTACGTGGTGGGACAGCATCGCGCTTGCCCCCGATTTTGAGCTGGTGGCCACGCCCGCTAGGCACTTCTCGGGCCGCGGCCTGCTGAACCGCGATAGCACGCTCTGGGCGTCGTGGGTGCTGAAGGGGCCAGCGCACCGCGTGTTTTTTGGCGGCGACTCGGGCCCGTTCGACGAGGCTTTTCGGCAGATTGGGGCGGCCTACGGGCCGTTCGATTTAGTGATGCTCGAAATTGGCGCTTCCGACCCCGAATGGGCCGATATTCACCTGGGGCCCGATAATGCCCTGGCCGCCCACCGGCTGCTAGGCGGTGGGCCGCTGCTGCCGCTGCACTGGGGCACGTTCAATCTGGCGTTTCACGCCTGGCGGCAACCGGTGCAACGCCTTATCGAGGCCGCCGGGCCCGAAGTGACGCTGCTGCTGCCAGCCCCCGGCCAGCGCGTAGATGCCGCGGCCGGGCCACTAGCATCCTATTGGTGGAAATAAGTTTATTACTTATTGATGTGATAATCAATAAGTAATAATTGTAAGCTGGCGCCAGCATGTTGGGCCGATGAAGCAAACGAACGGCGGTTGGGTTACTGCATCCCATCTTAGGGGCGGCTAGCTTGCGCGCGGGCGCTAAGCGGCTGCCCAGGCCTCAGTACCTGTTTGATTTTATTGCTGAGCTTTTGGGCTGCTAAGCAGGCAGGTTTACTTTTCTCTCCTTCCCACCCAGTATCATTGCGGGCATCGCATCGGCCGGCAGCTTAGTAGCTGCTGCCAGTACTTGGGCGCTGTGGATAGCATCATACGGAGAAAAAATGCGATAACTTGCTGACACTAAACTTTTACCAAACATACATTCCTTTACCAAGCCATTCATGAAAAAACTCTTACTTACGCCCTTGTTTGCGGTGGCGGCCCTAGCGGCCCACGCGCAAAAAGCGACCGTGACGGGCCGGGTGCTCAGCACCACCGGTGAGGCCCAGCCAGGCGCCACCGTGCTCGAGCGCGGTACTGCCAACGGTACCTCGACGGGCGCCAACGGCGAGTTTTCGCTAAGTGTGGCGCCGGGTGCTACGCTCACTGTTTCGGCCATCGGCTTTGCCACGCAGCAGGTGGCGGTGAGTGGCCGCGGCAACCTGGAAGTGCGCCTCACGGCTTCGGCCACCGACCTTGGCGACGTGGTAGTGACGGGCTCGCGCGCCACTGAAGGCCGTTCTAATATCTTGACCACCGCCCCGGTAGACGTGATTTCGGCCCGCGAAATCAAGGCCTTTGCCCAAACCGACGTGAGCCAGGTGATGACCTACGTGGCGCCCTCGTTTCAGTCGTCACGCCAGTCGATTTCGGACGGTACCGACTTTTTGGACCCGGCCAGCCTGCGCGGGCTGGGGCCCGACCAGGTGCTGGTGCTCGTGAACGGCAAGCGCCGCTACAGCCAGTCGCTGGTCAACATCAACGGCACCATCGGGCGCGGCTCGGTGGGCACCGACCTGAACGTGATTCCGACGGCCAGCATCAAGCGCATCGAGGTGCTGCGCGATGGCGCGGCGGCCCTCTACGGCTCCGATGCCATCGCGGGCGTTATCAACATTCAGCTCAAGGACGACACGGCGCGCACCAGCGCCAGCAGCCTGTATGGCCAGACCACCCAAAGCGATGGCAAAACCGAGCAGGTCGATTTCAGCACCGGCATCAACCTCAACCACCGCGGCTTTCTCGACCTCAGCGGCCAGTTTCTGAACCGCAGCTACACCAACCGCTCGTTTACCGACACGGCGCCGCTCATTTACCTGGGCGAAAACGGCGGCAACTACCCAGCCTCGGCCAATACCGAGCAGAGCCGCCGCGACCTCAAAGCTCAGGACGATGCCCTGGTGGCCCAGCGTGGCTTTGACCGCCGCGACATTCGGGTGGGGCAGTCGGACTCGCGCAACTTTGGCGCGACCTTCAACGGCGCCTACAACGTGGGGGCGGGCTACGAGGTGTATTTCTTCGGCGGGGCCGCTTACCGCACGGGCCGGGGGCCGGGCTTCAACCGCCTGCCCAACCAGCCTACGCAGCGCGATTTGAGCATTTTTCCGAACGGCTTTCTGCCGTTTATCAACAGCGTCATCAACGACCACTCGGGCGCCATTGGCGTGCGCAAAAACCTGGGCGGCTTCGCCGTGGATTTGAGTAATACTTTCGGGCGCAACAACCTGGCCTTTACCATTGATGGCTCCATCAACGCGGCCCTGGCGCAGGGCACGGGCCAGATAAACCCCACCAGCTTCTACGCGGGTCGGCTGGCGTTTATGCAGAATACGACCAACTTGGGCCTCTCGCGGCGCTTCACCGAGGTAGGGCCGCTGGCCACGCTGAACGTGGCCGCGGGCGGCGAGTTTCGGGTGGATAACTACTTGATTGAGAAGGGTGAATTTGCCTCGTACTTCGGGGCTTTTGGCGGCCGCATCGCCAGCAACGGCAGCCCGGCGGCCCCCGGCTCGCAGGTGTTCCCTGGCTACCAGCCGCAGGATGAGGTGAACAAGACGCGCAACAACGTGGCGGGCTACCTCGACTTGGAGAGCGACCTCACCGACCGCCTGCTGGTGCACCTGGCCGGCCGCGCCGAGAACTACAGCGACTTTGGCGGCAACGTGAGCGGCCAAGCCGGCGCCCGCTTCAGCATCATCGACGCCCTGGCGTTGCGTGGCTCCATTGGCAACGGCTTTCGGGCGCCCTCGCTACAGCAGCGCTACTTCAGCAACACCAGCACGCAGTTTGTGAGCGGCCTGCCCCAGCAGGTGCTCACGGTGAACAATGACAACCCCATCGTGCGCAACAGCTTCGACGCCACCGGCCAGAAGGGCTTCGGCGTGGAGCCGTTGCGGCAGGAAAAATCGACCAACTACGGCCTGGGCCTCACGGCCACCGTGGCCCAGCAATTCACGCTGACGGTGGATGCGTATTTGATTGATATCAAAGACCGTATCGTGCTCTCGTCGTCGTTCACGCGCAACAACCCGCTGGTGAACACCATCTTGGGTACGCTGCCCGTGAGCCAGGTGCAGTTCTTCGCCAATGCCGTGAACACGCGCACCAAGGGCATCGACATTGTGGCCAACGAGCGCATTGCGCTGGGGGCCACTGGCCGCCTGCTGCTAACGGCCGCCGCCAACTTCAACCAGACGGAGGTAACGAGCTTCAACTCGTCGTCGTCGACCATCAACAGCGACCAAACGGCGGGCGTGGAAAACCTGCAAAACCGCCTCTTCGACCGCTCGCAGCGCACGCGCCTCGAGCGGGGCAACCCACGCAGCAAAATCAACCTGTCGGCCGCCTACACCGTGGGCAAATTTGGCATTGAGGCCCGCACGGTGCGCTTCGGCGAGATTAGCACGGCCGATGCCAACCCGGCCCGCGCCTATCTCGACCAGACCTTCTCGGCCAAGTGGATTACCGACCTCACCGTGAACGTCCAGCTAATCAAGCAAGTGGGCCTGACGCTGGGCGTAAATAACCTGTTCGACGTGTACCCCGATAAAATTTACGTGGACCCGCGCAACAACCCCAACAACTTCTCGGTCGATGCCGCCACGAGCTACAGCTCCTCGCTCGACAACTCAAACCGCGGCCGCTTTCTCTACAGCGCCAACCAGTTTGGCTTTAACGGCGCCTACTACTTCGGCCGCCTGAACATCACGCTGTAAGCGCTAGGCCCCCGGCACTAAAGAGGCCCCGCACTGCCAGCAGTGCGGGGCCTTTTTGCAAAATATAGGCTGGTTAGTTGGCGGCCCGCAGTAGGCGGGCCAGCGGGCGGCCATCGGCGCCGCGGGCTAGGTAGAGGCCGGCGGGCAGGCTAGCGGCGGGCTGCCACTGCACGCGGCCGTCGGCGGCGGCGCGCAGCTGGGCCACGGTGCGGCCCAGCTCGTCCACAATCAGCACCACCCCACCGCCAGTGGCCTTGAACTGCACTTGGTCGCGGAAGGGCATGGGAAAGGCGGTGGTTTCGGCGTCGGTGGCCGGGCGGGTGGCTAGGGGCTGAGTAGCCACGACGAAGGAAATCGTCTGCTCGGCGCTGGCATTGAGGGGGCAGCCATTATCCTGCACCGCCACGGTGGCGGTGTAGCGACCGGGGGGCAGGCTAGCAGGCACTTGCCAGGTGAGGCGCGCCTGGGTGCCGCTCACGGTGGCCAGGCTCAGGCCCGGAATAATGTTGGTGGCTTCGCTGCTGAAGCGGAGCGTCTGGCCGGCGTCGGGGTCGGCGGCGGTGAGTAGCAGGCTGGTCGTCTGGCCCAGGCGCACCACCACGGGCTGGTCGAGGGCCTGCGCCGCGCCGCTGCCCAGCGCGAGGCCCGTGAAGTGCGGCGGCAGGTTGGTGCCACTATAGGCCAGGTAAGTAACATCGCGCATCACATTGCCGATGAGCTGCCAGGTGCCGCCGAGGCGCCGGTATTCGTTCACGCGCGCGGCCATGGCGTAATTGCCCTGCTGCACGGCGCCAGCTGGCGCGGTGAGACACCAGTGGCAGCATTAAGTTGAAAGTGAGGCGAGAAGCTACCTGCGATGGGCGTGCCGCACAGGTTGCCGGCAACAAGCGGTATCAGGTTTTCCTGCGAGAAAACGAACTGATAGGCCAGCGAATCGCCGTCCGCATCGAAAGCGCTGAAGCTGTAGCGCTGCGCTGCGCTGCCGCACAGGTAGGGCAGGAGCGTGGTCAGAAATTGCGGAGAAGTATTCTGCGGGGCCAGCTGATTATCCAGGAATGCGCTGAGGTAGCACGTGCGCGCAGCAGAATTTGAAATATTGATAATGTTGGCGCTCCGGTTTTCGAGCGACACGCTCAGCGTCCATTGCCCACGCGGCAGGTCTACGTCAGTCTCGTAGAGGTATGATTGATAAGTGCGAAAGGGCGAGCCGCTGGCGCAGCCTAGCGATGTGAGCCGCACATTGGCCGTGCGCGGAATGTTATCCATAAAAAAGCAGTCGCCCGCGGTGGGGGTGCAGCTGCCGCGGTTGCAGGCCAGCCGAATGGTCGGCTGGTCAACGCCATTGACGTCCCGAAATAGCCGCACCACCACGTGGTAGCGCGGCACGCCGGCCGTAGTAGCGGCCACCGGGGCGTAGGTAATATCGCCCCCCAGAATGTGGGAGGCGTGGGCGGCTGGCTGGCTGGCCAGCCCCAGCAGCACGGCCAACAGCCAGCGCAAGCGGAAAAGTATTCGCATAGAAAAGAAAAAAGTGAGCCACTACGGGTAAGCCGGCCAGCCCACAAGCCCACCAGCCACCGGCAATATAGCGGATTATAAGCAAAAAACCCTGTTTCCGGCCGGAAACAGGGCTTGGTAAAAATGCTGGGGCATAGCTGGTTACTTGCCGGCCGTGCTGTTGCCGTCGAGTATCTGAAACAACTCGTCGAGCTTGGGCGTGAGGATAATTTCGGTGCGGCGGTTGAGAGCCTTATCCTGGGGTGTGTCGTTGGCGGCCACCGGCACATACTGCGAGCGGCCCGAAGCCGTGATGCGGCTGGGCTCGACGCCGCTGGCCGTGAGCAGGCGCGCAATGTCGGTGGCGCGCAGGGCGCTCAAATCCCAGTTGTCCTGGATGCCGCCGGTGGGGCGCATGGGCACGTTGTCGGTGTGGCCTTCCACTACTACGTTCACATCCTTTTGCTCTTGCAGCACGGTGGCCAGCTTTTTCAGCGCTTCCTGGCCCTTGGGGTCTACCTTACTGGAGCCCGACTTGAAGAGCAATTGCTCGGAGAGCGACACGTACACCTTGCCGTCCTTGAGCTTCACCTGCAAGTCGCTGGAGTTGAAGCTGAGCAGCGCCTTGCTCACGCGGGCCTTGAGGTCGTTCACAGCCTTGTCCTTGTCGGCCAGGGCCTGGGTTAGCTCCGTCATTTTGGCCTCGCGGGCGGTGAGGTCCGACTTGGCGCGTTGTAGGTTTTGCTCCAGCGTGCCCAGCTCGGCCTCGCGGGCGGCGAGGTCCTTGGCCAGCTTGCCGTAGTCGGCATTGCGGTCGGCCAGGGCGCGGTCGCTGTTTTTGAGCAGCTTGTCGTAGCTATCGGTTAGTTGCGTGTACAGCGTGCGGGTGCGGCGCAGGGCGTTGCCCGTCTGGGTCGAGTCGGTGATAAGGCGCTTCTGGCTGAGGCGCAGCTCGGCGAGCTGGTCGTTGGCTTTTTGCAGGTCGGCCTTGGTTTGGCGCACCTGGGCCTCGGCGGCGGTGCGGGCCTGGGCCTCGCTGGCCTGCTGGGCTTGCAGGTCTTCGTAGCGCTTGGCCGTGACGCAACTGCTGAGGCTAGCGGCGCTGCCGGCCACCAGGGCCAGGCCGAGTAAGGGACGGGAGAAGAACAAAAACTTTTTCACGCAGAAAAGCAGGCTAGGTGATGTGCGGGCCAAGTTACGGCCGCGCTGGCCTTGCCCGCCGCTAGCCGCTAGGGCAGTTTTGGGCCACAGTAAGGGGGTAGTGCGCAGCTTCGCACGCCCCGATGGTAACTGTGGCGTAATTTTACCGGGCTGAAGCTGTCAAAATTTGGGCACGGCCTTTTTAGAGCGTTGCTCATCTTCACGCCTTTATTTGTCATTTCTCTACTTTCTCTACCAGTATGGCTTGGTTCAAGCGCCAGGAAAAGGGCATCATTACCCCCACCGAGCAGAAAAAAGAAACGCCCGACGGCCTCTGGTATAAGTGCCCCGAGTGCAAAACCGTGGCTACGATGGCCGAGCACAAGCGCCTCAACTACGTGTGCGGCAACTGCGGCTACCACGACCGCATTGACGCGGCGGCCTACTTCGAACTGCTCTTCGACGGCGGCCAGTTTGAGGAGCTGGACGCCAACCTGACCTCCGGCGACCCGCTGCACTTCGTCGATACCAAAGCCTACCCGCAGCGCGTGCAGGCCACCGAAAAGAGCACTGGCCTCAAGGATGCCGTGCGCACGGCCCACGGCCTGAGCGCTGGCCAGCCGCTGGTGATAGCCGCCATGGACTTCCGCTTCATCGGGGGCTCGATGGGCTCAGTGGTGGGCGAAAAAATAGCCCGCGCCATCGACTACGCCCGCGCGCACAAAATTCCCTTCCTCATGATTTCGCGCTCGGGCGGCGCCCGCATGATGGAGGCCGGCTACTCGCTCATGCAAATGGCCAAAACCTCGGCCCGGCTGGCCCTGCTCGCCGAGGCCAAAGTGCCCTACGTGAGCCTGCTCACCGACCCCACCACGGGCGGCGTCACGGCCAGCTTCGCCATGCTCGGCGACTTCAACATTGCCGAGCCGGGCGCGCTTATTGGTTTCGCCGGCCCGCGCGTCATCAAGGAAACCATCGGTAAGGACCTGCCCAAAGGCTTCCAGAGTGCTGAATTCGTGCTTGAGCACGGTTTCCTCGATTTCATCGTGGACCGCCGCGAGCTGAAGCAGCGCCTGGCCGACCTACTGGGAATGCTCGGTAAATGAGTAGCTGAGTAAGGGTTTGCTGGAGCGCCTTACTCAGCTACTCACTTGCTCGCTTACCGTTCTGGCACGACTTTCGAAAAGCCCGCTTTGGTAACCAGAGCGGGCTTTTGCGTATAAGGCCCAGCTGGCGCTGCCAGTTTTCTTCACCTTTTACACCGAAAAAATGAATTCTTCCAAGTCTTTTTTGGCCGTGCTGCTGGCCTTCGTCATGCTGCTCGGCTCCTGCGCCTCGACTCGCCCAACCTCTACGCAGCCTGACCTATCGAGCAACAATGGCACCGGCGTGCGCAAAGACGGCATGAACAAAACTACCAAAGGCGGCCTGCTGGGCGCGGGTGGTGGCGCCGTGGTCGGTGGTGTGCTGGGGGGGATTCTGGGCGGGGGCAAGGGCACAGCTGCCGGGGCCATCTTGGGGGCTGCCGTGGGCGGTGCTGGTGGCGCGCTTATCGGCCGCAAGATGGACAAACAGGCCCAGGAGTTGCAGCGCGATATGGCCAACGCCCGCGTAGAGCGGGTAGGCGAGGGTATCAAAATCACCTTCGATTCGGGCATCCTGTTCGATACTAACAGCAGCGCATTGCGCCCCGCCTCGCAGTCCGATATCTCGAAGCTGGCTGCCACGCTCCAGAAATATCCTGATACCAACGTGCTGGTCGAAGGCCACACCGACAATACCGGCACCGATGCCATCAACCAGCCCCTGAGCGAGCGCCGGGCCCAGTCGGTAGCCAATGCCCTGACTTCCCAGAGCGTAGCTAGCAGCCGCATCACCACCAAGGGTCTTGGCTCGGCCGACCCGGTAGCCGACAACTCGACCGCCGAAGGTAAGCAGGCCAACCGCCGCGTGGAAGTAGCCATTTATGCCAACGAGAAAATGAAAAAGGCCGCCGAAAACGGTACCCTGTAGGTTTTAGGCTATAGCCTTCATTGTTAAGAAGCCCGGGGCGCTTAGCCTCGGGCTTTTTTTTGGTGCCGGACACAACCCGCCGATTTTAGTTTGCGTTAAAACCGCGTCGGCTAGCTCGCCGCTTCTTCTACTTCACTTGCTTTATAATCAGATGAAATCCTTCTCGAAAGTTTTCGTACTTCTGCTGGCGTTCTTCATGCTTGCCGGCTCGGTAGCTCAGGCTCAGGATAAACCCAAAGGCTGGAGCCGCAAGGCTAAGGGCGCCGCCATTGGCGGAGCGGGTGGCGCTGTGTTGGGTGGCCTGGTAGGTGGCGGCAAGGGTGCCCTCATCGGCGCTGGTGCTGGCGTAGTAGGCGGCGGCCTGGTAGGCCGCAAGCAGGACAAAAAGAAAGACCCGGTTCGCTACAGCCGCTACCGCAACCGGTAAGCTACTCGTTACTTTGCAACCTAGCGCATTAAAAAAGCCTGGCTTTCGGCCGGGCTTTTTTGTGGCTAGCCAGGGTCTGGTTGCACTCAAAGAGGAAAGTGCGGCGTTGGGCCCAACGAGTTTGGCAAGGTGGTTGTGAATAGCGAAATTGCCGGCGCAAAGCCAGCGTATGGCCATCAAATGCATTTATTTTCTTTTCTCATGAAATCTCTGAAGCTTTCTTTTACCTATTTGCTGGCGGTGCTGCTGCTACTCGGCCACTTTGCCCAGGCGCAATCGACCACTGTTTCGACCGACAAAAAGAAGGGCATGAGCAAAACGCTCAAGGGCGGCATCATCGGCGGCCTGGGTGGCGCGGCGGGCGGCGCCATTTTGGGCCGCGTGATTGGCGGCAAGTCGGGTACGGCGAAGGGCGCCATTCTGGGGGCCGCCGTGGGTGGTGCCGGGGGCGCGCTTATTGGCCGCCGCATGGATAAGCAGGCCGCCGAGCTGCGCCGCGACCTCGAAGGCGCCAAGGTAGAGCGCGTGGGCGAGGGTATCAAAATTACCTTCGCTTCGGGCATCCTGTTTGCCAGCAACTCGTCGTCGCTGACTTCGGCTGCCACCGGCAACATCGACGAGCTGGCTACCACGCTCCAGAAATATGCTGATACCAACGTCGTTATCGACGGCCACACCGATTCGTCGGGCTCCGATGCCATCAACCAGCCCCTGAGCCAGCGCCGCGCCCAGGCCGTAGCCAACGAGCTGACGGCTAAAGGGGTAGAAGATAGCCGCATCACGGCCACCGGCTACGGCTCGACCCAGCCCGTGGCCAGCAACGCCACCGAAGCCGGCAAGGCCCAGAACCGCCGCGTAGAAGTGGCCATCTTCGCCAACGAGAAGATGCAGAAAGCCGCCAAGCGCGGCCAGCTCTAAGCGCCAGCTACCCTGGCCAAGCCGAAGCCCGGCCGCTCGCCCGAGCGGCCGGGCTTTTTTGTGCGTGCCCGGCAGCAACCCTGGCCCGCGCCCCGCGGTACACCCAGCTATGTCCTTCCCCGTTGCTACTTACGCTGCGCCCGTGCTCGCCAAGGCCTTGGCCGACCACGCCATTCTGAACGAGTTTTTTGGCCCTGTGCCGAAGGTCGCCCGCCGCACGCCCATGCGCGAGCTTATTTCGACGCTGCTCTCGCATCGCACTACCCACGCCGATGAGGAGCTAGCCTACGACCGTATGCTCGAAGCATTTGGCGATTGGGAAGGCGTACTGCACGCGCCGCTCGACGACCTTATCCACGCTATCCGGACCACGCGCTGGCCCGCCACGCAGGCTCCGCGCATTCAGGAAATTCTGGGCCGCATCAAGGCTGAAACGGGTGGCAGCTACTCGCTCGATTTTCTGGCCGACTGGGACACCACGCGCGCCATGCAATGGCTCACCGACATGCCCGGCATCGGCCTGAAAACGGCCTCGCTGGTGTTGCTTTTCAACTTTCGCAAGCCCGTGCTGCCCGTCGATGCCCACGTGCACCGCGTGATGCAGCGGCTAGGGGTCATCGGCCCCAAGGTATCGGTCGAGAAGGCGCACCCCGTGCTGCTCGACCTGCTCAAGGCCGAGCTGGATGCGGAAGGCTTGTTTAATTTTCACAAGCACAACTACTGGCACGGCCAGCAAATCTGTTTTTTTCAGCGCCCCAATTGTGCCCGCTGCCCGCTCAAAGGCTTCTGTAACTACTACCAGGAGCATTTTGGCGAAGCCACCCCCGAGGCGCTGGCTGCTACCCCCACGCACTGGAACGCCGCGGCCTGGGGGCAGCTGCCGCACTAACTTTTGCCGCGCGAACTTTGTAGTTCGCGTGGCCGGTCGATTACTGTCGCACGGCCGTTGCCCTGCTACGCGCGATACAAAGCGCGCGCTACTTCCTATGCGTCTCGTTCGTCACCCGGTTCTCTGCAATTACTACGTCACGTATCGCTGCAATGCGAAGTGCGCGTTTTGCGATATTTGGGAAAAGCCCTCGCCTTACATCACGCTGGCCGACGTAGAGGCTAATCTGCGCGACCTCAAGCGGTTAGGAGTCAGGGTAATAGACTTTACCGGGGGTGAGCCGCTGCTGCATCGCCAGCTGCCCGAGTTTCTGGGGCTGGCCCGGCAGCTAGGCTTCATCACGACGGTGACGACCAACGGCCTGCTCTACCCCAAAAACGCCGAAAAGCTGCGGGGTAAAGTAGATATGCTGCATTTTTCGCTCGATTCGGCCGACCGCGCTACCCACGACCTGGGCCGCGGCGTGGCCTGCTACGACTTCGTGCTCGAAAGCATCCGCGTGGCGAAAGAGCTGGGCGAGCGACCCGACATCCTGTTCACGGTTTTTCGGAAAAACCTAGCCGACCTGGAAGCCGTGTACCGCGATATCACCCAGCCCAACGGCCTGGTCCTCATTCTCAACCCCGCCTTCGAGTACGGCGACGTGGAAACCGGCGAGCAGCTCACCGAGGCCGAGCTGGACTACCTGTCCGCATTTGGGCGGCGCCGAGGCGTGTACCTCAACGAGGGCTTTATCGGGCTGCGGCGCGATGGCGGCAACCACGTGGCCGCGCCTGTGTGCCGGGCGGCGAGCACCACGCTCGTCATCTCGCCCAGCAATGAGCTGGTGCTGCCCTGCTACCACCTCGGCGAGCAAAAATTTCCCATCAATGGCCAGCTGTATGAGGTGTATAATGCTCCCGCCACGCAGCGGCTGGCTGCCCTCGAAGGCCGCCTGCCGCAGTGCGAGGGCTGCACCATCAACTGCTACATGCAGCCGAGCTTCGCAGTTGAAACCAGCAAGTATTTCTGGCAGGCCCTGCCCAGCACCCTAAAATACAATTGGGAAAAAGGTACTTGGAAGCGCCTGCTGCCCGTTTAGCCAGCCACCTCCGGCTGCGCCCCGCGAATTCGTAATTTATTCAAAACTTGTTGAATAGCTGCGGGTTGCTGGCTGCCGATGAGTAGGCGCTCACCATTGGCCAGAATGAGCTGCAAACCCTGGTTGCCCCAGGCGTTATACGCCATGCTTTCGCCCCCAAACGTGCGGATGCCCCAGCCCCCGTACTCGCGCAGCGGTGCGTAGGTGCGCACGTAGGCCCGCCGCACCTGCGCCCAGGGTGTGAAGCGCCACTCGCTTTGCAGCGGGGCAAAGCGGACCCGCACACCATCGGCCGCCAGCTGGGTGTGCAGCTTCGCGAGCCCCAACAGCCCAAACGAAACCCCAGTGGCCAGCGCCGTTGTGCCGGCCGTTTCCAAGGGGCTGTGCCCGGCCCCGGCTGCCAGGGCAGCCCCCAGCACGATGGCCGGGGCCAGCAGCGCCAGGCCCCACCAGTGCTGCAGCATTGGCTGGCACTCGGTAAAAAGCGGGGGCGCGGATGGGCTAGGGGCTGCCATGGACTAAAGGTAGCCGCCGGCCTACATTTGGGCAGTCCTTACTCTTTGCTGCTATGCCTGCGCTCCTGCTACCCGTTCACGGGATTTCGCCCACCATTGGGCCAGATTGCTTCCTGGCTGATAATGCGACCATTATCGGCGACGTAGTGCTGGGGCGCGGCTGCACAGTGTGGTTTACGGCCGTGGTGCGGGGCGATGTCAACAGCATCCGCATCGGCGACGAAACCAATATTCAGGACGGCGCAGTGCTGCACTGCACCTACGAAAAAGCAGCCCTCACCATTGGCTCGCGCGTGAGCATCGGCCACCGGGCCCTTGTGCACGGCTGCACCGTGCACGACGATGTGCTCATCGGCATGGGGGCCATCGTGATGGACCACGCCGTGGTAGGTACAGGCTGCATCATCGCGGCCGGTGCCGTGGTGCTCGAGAATACCATCTGCGAGCCTGGCTATCTGTACGCCGGCGTACCGGCCCGCAAAATAAAGCCTGTGAGCGAGGCGCAGGCCGCCGGCCTGCGTCGCACGGCGGCCAACTACCAGCGCTATGCCAGTTGGTTTTAGCCAGCGAGCCAAAAATGCTAAAAGCTGGGTGCTAGCCCCTTACTTTCGTGGCCAGCCAATGCTATCTCCTAAGCTGCTTTTCAGTAGCTGAGTATAGCAGACGCGTTATTAGGAAGGAGAAAATATTTTTAGTAAAAAATTGAAATCAATAAAATGATGACGATCAGTAAGTTGTGTAGATAATAAACCCAAATTGTTTAATAAATAGCCACTACGGTACAAGAGTGGCTTAATGGTAACATCATTGAAAATAGCAAATGATGAGTTGGCGTAGTAGTTTTGACCCTAACACCATCTCCTCACTTTTTTTCAAATGAAAAAGTATTACCAACTTGTTCTGGCTCTAGGCATTGCCAGCGCGTCGCTCTCTTCGTGCAGCCGCTCCAGCTATTCGTTCAACACGAAGGCACCAGCTTACCTGGGCTCTGAGCAGGTACGCGTGGCCACGCCTGCTGCGGCCGAAGAAGCTGAAACTGCTACGGCGTCCGTCGCTCCCGAGGTGCCCGTGGTGGCTGCTGCCCCCGCCCACCAGGCTGCCCGCGCCCTAGCCAACCACGCTACCGCCCCGGTAGCTGCCAAAGCCGAAGTAGCTGCCGCGGCCACTGCCCCCGCCGAGGCTAGCCAGCCTGCCAAATTCAACCGCAAGGCCTTTAAGCAGGAGCTGAAGCGCCAGCTGGCCGCTGCTCCCAAGAGCACCACTGCTGAAGGCAAAAGCCAACTGGTGGCACTGCTGCTCAACATCTTCCTGGGTGCCCTCGGTATTCACCGCTTCTACCTGGGCTACGTAGGTATGGGTATCCTGTACATTGCCCTGTTTATAACTTCGTTTCTCATCGTTCCGGCCATCGCACTCGCTGTGCTGCTCATCATCGACTTGATTCGCATCATCACGGGTGGCCTTAAGCCGAAAAACGGCGAATACGGCAAAACCCTGTAGTAGCGTGCGTGCGCAGCCGGAGCTGCTGCCCTGCTAAAAAAGGAGGGCCACCCTGATTAGGGTGGCCCTCCTTTTTTATGGTACTGGCGGCCTCAGCCATAGTCTCTATCGCTGCCACATTCGTAATTCGCCGGTCCAGCGCAATTGCGAATGTCAGCTAAAAGCTGCGGCTAACTGCCAGCCGAGCATCAAGACGTTGCTTTTTGCCGTAGCTAGTGCGTCTGCGGGCGTTTGCTAAGGTTCGTTGCTCCTAACCGGTAGCTTACCGTGATTTAAACCAGTACTCCCCACGATTTAGCTATGCCACTAGGCCTACCCATACTACTTGCGTTCGTCAGTGGCTACCCTTGCTGGCGTTGGTGGCCTGCCAGCGCGCCAGCTATTCCTTTCAGGTGCCCGCCAACCCAGAGACGCTCCTAGCAGCCGTTGCGCCCGACTCGGCGGTAGTGTTGGCTAGCCCCGCCCTGCCGCCGTTGCGGCCTGTAGTTGGCCGGTCTCAGCGCGCGGGCAGAGTAGCACCGCACTCGCCCAGGCCCCGGGCCCGATTGCGGCTGCTACCTGTGCAAGCCAATCAAGTCGCTTCTTGCACCGCGCGCCTGCGGCCCGGCAAGAGCCTGCGGCAGGCTAGCCGGGCTGGCTGGCGCACCAAGGGCATTGCCCTGCTGCTAGCCTTCTTTTTAGGAGGACTGGGGGCGCATTTATTTTACCTGGGGTACTATGGGCGTGGCTTACCAAGCGGGCACGCTGCTTTTTCTTTCGGCAGTAGTAGCTTTTCTTACCTTTCCCTCAGGGGCAAGTGTAATTGCTTTGCTGACTATTAGCGCTACTATTAGCGGCTTGGTAGGGGTGCTGGCGCTGGTAGATACAATCCGCATTGCCATTGGAAACCTCAAGCCTAAAAGTGGGTTTTGCTACCTTGCTTTCCTTCAAACCTGTGACAAGCCTTAGCCAGCCGCCTAGGCCAGGGGGTCGGTTTCGGCCGGAGTAGCGCTGCTGATAACCCGCAGCTGCACCATTTCCACCACGCGGCCGGTGCGGCTGAGTACCCGAAACTCGTAGGGGTCGAGCACGGCCACGTCGCCGACTTCCGGAATGTTGCCGTAAAGCACGTTCAATAGGCCGCCTACGCTTTCGTAGTCGTCACCCTCAGGCAGCGGGTAGGGGAGGTACTCGTTGGCGTCGGGGATGGGCGTGGCGGTATTCACGCGGTACTCGCTCTCCGAAATTTTCTCTACCACCGGCACTTCGTTGTCGTACTCATCCTGAATTTCACCTACCAGCTCCTCCATGATGTCCTCAATGGTGACAATGCCGGACACCCCCCCAAACTCGTCGCTCACGATGGCCATCACAATGTGCTTGCGCTGAAACTGACGCAGCAAACGGTTGATTTTCTTGGTTTCGGGCACGAAGTAAGCCGGGCGCATGATGCGGGCCAACTCCAGCGGCTCGCCCCGCCGAACGATGGGCAGCAGGTCTTTGACGTTGAGCACACCCACGATGTTATCGATGCTGCCCTCATATACCGGCATGCGTGAATAGCCCTCGCTGAAGATGGTTTCGAGCAGTTTCTCCTCGGGGGCGTGCACGTCGAGGGCGGCGAGCTTAGTGCGGGGCACCATTATCTGCTTCACCATGCGGTCGTTGAACTGAAACACGTTCTCAATCAGCTCGTGCTCCGAGTCCTGGATTTCACCGCTCTCCTTGCTCTGGTCGAGCAGAATACGCAGTTCCTCGGCCGTGTGCACGTCGCTGCCGTGCACTGCTTTCACGCCAAACATACCCAGTAGGCCATTCGACAGCGTATTGAGCAGCCAGATGGCCGGGAAGGTGATGATGTAAAAAAAGCGCAGCGGCGCGGCAATGGCCAGCGTTGTGGCCTCCGATTTCTGGATGGCCAGCACCTTGGGCGCCTGCTCACCGATGACGATGTGCAGCACCGTGATGGTGGCAAACGAGGCCACCAGCGCGATGCTGTGCACCGTTTCGGGCGCTACTACCAGCCCCAGCTGATGAATGATGGCCAACAGCACTTCGGCTACCACACTCTCGCCTATCCAGCCCAGGCCCAGCGAGGCGACTGTAATACCTAACTGAGTAGCAGATAGATAAGCCTCCAGGTTGTGCAGCATGCTTTGCGTGAGCTTGGCCAGCTTGTTGCCCTCTTGGGCCCGCAAATCAATCTGGGAGGCGCGCACTTTGACGAGCGCAAACTCGGCGGCGACGAAGAACCCGTTGACTAATACCAGCAACAGGGTAAACAGTATTTTTAAGACCATGTAGGCGGCTCCCCTCAGACGCGGACGGTCGGGCAGCCTTTATAAGGTCAAAAGTACGCAGACGGGCGGGGCAAGTTTGCGCCGCGCTTCATCGGCCGCACAAGAAAGGCCGGTGCGCCTAGCTAAGAGGAGCCTAATGCGGCCCAGTGCCAGGGACATGTAAAACTAAAAGGGCGCCCTCCTGGCCGGAGGGCGCCCTTTTATAAAAAGCTGTAGCGGAAGGACTTGAACCTCCATGAAGAAGTTAGGCGCGGGCTCCGAGAAGCCAGTGCTTTATCCCCGAATCTTCACCCCCGAGATAGGAGGGCGTGTCTGCCAGTTTCACCACACTACAAGGTTGGTTTGGTATCGAAACGCCTTTTGCGTTTTGATGTGTCAAAGGTAAGGCACTATTTCCTGTGTATGCAAATTTTATTTAAAAAAGGTCAAAAAATTATTTAAACTTCAGTTTGAGCCCCCTTTCTTGATGATGTTTACGATAATGCGTAATTTTGGGTTGCATTCTATTCCCCTTGCCCATGTCCCGCCCCTACGAATTAGATGATATTGACCGCCGCATTCTGGCCCTGCTGGTGCAGGACGCCAAGCTGCCCTACTCCGAAATAGCCCGCCAGCTGGGAGTGTCGGGCGGTACCATCCACGGCCGTATGGCGCGGCTGGAGGAACAGGGCATCGTGCGTGGCGCCACCCTCGACCTCGACCTGACCAAAGTAGGCTTTAATATTCAGGCCTTTCTGGGGATTTTCTTACTAAAAAGCTCGTACTGCGATGCGGTGATTGCGCGGCTGCGCGACATTCCGGAGGTCATCAGCGTGCATTTTACCACGGGTAGTTACAACTTATTTGCCCGGCTGGCCTGCCGCGATACCCAGCACCTGCGCAACGTGCTGCACGACCTAGTGCAGCAGATAGAGGGGGTGGAGCGCACCGAAACTCTGATTTCGCTCGAAGAAGTATTCAGCCGCACTGTGCAGCTCGCCGACGTAGCCGCGCCCGTGGCGGGCTAGCCCCAGGCCGGCGTGCTGGCGCACAAAAAGACCCTCCCAGATTTACCGGGAGGGTCTTTTTCGTGAATGGCGGGGCTAGCGAGCCCTACATCACGCTCTTGGTAGTCGTGGTTTTGGTTTTGTTGGTTTTGTAGCGCATGTCGGGCGTGCCGTCGGCTTTCATGGGGCCGGTGGTTTTAACGGTTGTTTTATTAGCCTTGTAGCGCATGTCAGGCGTACCATCGGCCTTCATCTTGGTGCTGGTCGAGGTCTTGGTCATGCCCGAGGGCGTAGTCATGGTGCTCGACTTGCTCATGGTGGCCGAACTCTTCGACATGGTCGAAGTTTTGCTCATGCCGGCTGGGTTGGTCGAGGTGGTGGTGCGGGTAGTGGTGGTGCTGGGCACTTGGGTGGTCTTGGTGGTCGTCATTTTCGACGAGCTGCTGCTCATCGTGGCGGGGGTGGTTTGGGCCTGGGCCGCCAGACTACCGGTTACCAGCAAAGCAGCGAGAAATTCAAAAAAGCGTTTCATGGTGTGGGAAGAAAAGTGTGAAGAAGCCTCTGCCGTACCCGGCAGAAAATGTGCCGAAATGTAGGAATTATGTCCGCAACTAAACCGGCCTGCCAGCCCAACCCAGGTATCGAAACGCCAAAAGCCCCGCGCTACTGCTAGCACGGGGCTTTTAGATTGTCAGCGAGCTTACTTCACTGGGTAGTTAGGCCGTTACCTGGGCTTCCAGCTTTTGGGCAAGCACGTGCTTGGGCACGGCGCCTACTTGCTTATCCACAATCTGGCCGTTTTTGAAAACGAGCAGCGTGGGGATGCTGCGGATGCCGAACTTCATCGACGTCTGCGGGTTAGCGTCCACGTCTACCTTGCCAATGATGGCTTTGCCTTCGTATTCGCCGGCCAGCTCCTCTACCACCGGGCCTACCATGCGGCAGGGGCCGCACCATTCGGCCCAGAAGTCCACGAGAACAGGCTTATCCGAGTTGATAATCTCCTCGAAATTGGCGTCGGTTATTTCAATTGCTTTGTGCGCCATGACGCTAAGGAAAATGTTAGTGAAAAAACGTCCGGCGTGTACGGCCAACGAGGCCGCAAGGTAGCGGAATGGGAGTAAAACAACCTAGGTAGGGGAAAGTTCAGATAGCCTTCAGTTGCTGGTTTCTAGTCGATAGTTGTCAGTTTTTCAACGCACTAACAACTGCCAACCGGTAGCCACCAACTAAATCAGCGCGCACACATCGAGCTCAAACTCGCGCATTTTCTCGATAAACGCCCGGGGCTCAATTTGAAACCGGCGCGAGAACATATCGACGGCCAGCCGCTCGTGGGGCTCCACAAACTGGATTTCCAGGCGCTTCGAGCCCTTGGCGTGCTCGATGGCTTCTTGCAAGCGGTCAATCATGGGGCCGGTTACGGTGCGCAGGTCGAGCTTCACGCGCACGCCCTTGCTGAGCTTTTCGGCCACGTTGCTGAGCTGCTCCATCGTCTTGATTTTCAGTTCCCACTGGTCCTGGGTGCCGTAGCGCAGCTCCATTTTGCCGCGCACAAACATGGGCGGTACCTGGTCGTTGTGGTAGTTTTTGGGATTGATGAGCGGGCCGTATTTACTAAAATCGTCGCGGAACAGCGCCAGGTTCAGGCTCGAATCGTAGTCCTCGATGTTGAACGACACCATCGGCTGGCCGCTCTTGGTAGTCCGGAACGTGACGCCCGAGATGAGGCCCGCAATGGTCACGTCCTTGCCTTTCTGGCCATCGAGCTTGTCGAGCGGGCAGGTGCAGTAGGCGTCGATTTCCATGCGGTAGGTGTCGAGCGGGTGGCCCGAAAGGTAAAAGCCTACCACTTCCTTCTCGCGGCGCAGCTTCTCAGGGGCGCTCCACTCTTCCAAATCCTGCACCTTGGGCAGCGGGGCCGACACCGCGCCAAACGCGCCTGCGCCAAACAGGCTGTGCTGCGCCGATTCTTTGGCTGCCTGGTGCTGCTGGCCCAGCTTCATCGCCTTTTCGATGAGGTTCTGGTCGCCGGCCGGGGCGTCCATAAACTGGCGGCGGTTGTACTTCTCGAAGCTGTCGAAGGCGCCGGCCTGGGCCAGGCTTTCCCAGGTTTTCTTGTTCACCGAGCGCAGGTTCACGCGCTTGGC
>Ga0160429_1000075_pt1 | contig 126128 bp, 88 predicted proteins | sample SolpanmetagenomR_FD_108199 | JGI IMG/M metagenome (GOLD analysis project Ga0160429, IMG submission 108199) | Solar panel surface microbial communities from Lawrence Berkeley National Laboratory, California, USA - R | ecosystem: Engineered > Built environment > Solar panel > Unclassified ...
ACCATGCACAAATCGACCAGATTCGTGCTAACATCCTAGAATAACGGGAAGCAAAAAAGTCCGAACTATGTGGGTGCCGAACTGCGCCCCGCGCACCCCCCAGCCGGCCCGGTGGCCGAGGCGCTTGCTCTACCTAGGGGCGAGCGCAGGGGGGAGGCTCCGACTATGACTGCCCGACTTCTGTTTCTGCTCCTTACTTGTTTGTCGCTCACGGCCTTGCGGGCCGCGCCGCCCGCCGCTGTGCAGCTTCAGCGGCTGCGCTGCGAGCTGCTGACCAACCCCGAAGGCATCGACGCCACCGCTCCGCGCCTGAGCTGGGAGCTGAGCGGGCCGGCGCGCGGCCTCACCCAAACGGCCTACCAGGTGCTGGTGGCCTCCATGCCCGAGAAGCTGGCCGCCGACGAGGGCGACTTGTGGAACTCGGGCAAGGTGACCGCGGGGCAGTCGGTGCACGTGGGCTACGGGGGCGCGCCGCTGCGCAGCCAGGCGCGCTGCTACTGGAAGGTGCGCACCTGGACCAGCCAGGGCGAAACCGCCTGGAGCGCGCCGGCGCAGTGGAGCATGGGCCTGCTAAACTACCTGGACTGGAAAGGCCGCTGGATTGGGCTGGACCGCGCCTTTCCGTGGGACGATGAAACGACCCACGCCCGGCTGTCGGCCCGCTATTTCCGCAAGGAGTTCAAGGCCGCGAAGGCCGTGACGCGGGCCACGGCGTCTATCATCGGGCTGGGGCTGTACGAGCTATATGTGAACGGCCAGCGCGTGGGCGACCAGGTACTGGCGCCCGGCCCCACCGACTACACCCAGGGCGTGAAGTACAACACCTTCGACGTGACGCGCCTGCTGCGGCCAGGCGCCAACGCCCTAGGCACCGTGCTGGGCAACGGCCGCTTCTACGCCATGCGGCAGCACTACAAGCCGTATAAAATCAAGACCTTCGGCTACCCCAAGCTGCTGATGCAGCTGGACCTGACCTACGCCGACGGTAGCCACGAGGTCGTGAAAACCGACGAAACCTGGCAGGCCACGGCCGACGGTCCCATCCGGGCCAACAACGAGTACGACGGCGAAGAATACGACGCCACCAAGGAAATGCCCGGCTGGAGCACCGCCGGCTTCGACGCCCAAAAGTGGGGCAAGGCCGAGCTGGTGCAAGAACCCGGCGGCGCCTTCGAGGCCCAGATGAACGAGAACATGAAGGTGATGGAAACCCTGAAGCCGGTGGCCCTCAAGCCGCTGGCGGGCAGCAAGTTCGTCCTCGACATGGGCCAGAACATGGCGGGCTGGCTGCGGCTGCGCGCCACGGGACCTAGGGGCCAGAAAATCACGCTGCGCTTTGCCGAGACGCTGCAAAAAACCGGCGAGCTGTACGTGGCCAACCTGCGCGATGCCCGCGTGACCGACGTGTACACGCTGCGCGGCGGCACCCGCGAAACCTGGGAGCCGACGTTTGTGTACCACGGCTTCCGCTACGTCGAAATCAGCGGCTACCCCGGCACGCCCACGCTGGCCGATTTCGATGGCCGTGTGGTGTACGACGACCTGGCCACTACGGGCGAGTTCGTGACCTCCAACGCCACTATCAACCAGGTGTATAAGAACGCCTACTGGGGCATCAGGAGCAACTACAAGGGCATGCCCATCGACTGCCCGCAGCGCAACGAGCGGCAGCCCTGGCTCGGCGACCGCACCACCGGGGCCTACGGCGAGAGCTTCGTGTTTGACAACTCGCGGCTGTACGCGAAGTGGCTCAACGACATTGCGCAGGCCCAAAAAGCCGACGGCAGCATCCCCGACGTGGCCCCCGCCTTCTGGCGCTACTACGGCGACAACGTGACCTGGCCCGGCACCTACCTCACCATCGCCGACATGCTCTATGCGCAGTACGGCGACGCCCAGCCCATTGCCAAGCACTACGACTCGATGCGCCGCTGGCTCGCCTACATGCGCGCCAACTACATGACCGCCGGCTACCTCGTGACCAAGGACAAGTACGGCGACTGGTGCGTGCCGCCCGAATCGGAGAAGCTGATTCACTCGCAGGACCCCGCCCGCAACACCAGCGGCGAGGTCATCGCCACCAGCACCTACTACCACATGCTGACGCTGATGCAGCGCTTCGCCACCGTGCTCGGCAAGCCCGCCGATGCGCAGGAATACGCCGCCCTAGGTGCCAAAATCAAGGACGCCTTCAATCAGAAGTTCCTGAACGCCCAAAACCAACAGTACGCCAATAACACCGTGACGGCCAATCTGCTACCCTTGGCCTACGGCATGACCCCCGACGCCGAGCGCGGCAAGGTATTCCAGAACATCGCCGATAAGATTTTGGTCGAAAACAAGGGCCACATCAGCACCGGCGTCATCGGTACGCAGTGGCTCATGCGCGGCCTCACCGCCGAGGGCCGTCCCGACATTGCCTACAAACTGGCCACCAACCGCGACTACCCGAGCTGGGGCTACATGGCCGCCAACGGCGCCACCACCATCTGGGAGCTCTGGAACGGCAACACCGCCGACCCCGCTATGAACTCCCAAAACCACGTGATGCTGCTCGGCGATTTAATCATCTGGGACTATGAGAACCTAGCGGGCATCAAGTCGTCCGCGCCAGGTTTTCAAGAGCTGGAAATGAAACCCGCGCTGATTGACGGGCTGACCTCGGTGCAGGCTTCGTATCAATCGGTGCGCGGCCTGGTGCGCAGTAGCTGGACGCGCGATGCGAAGCGCTTCACCTGGAACATCACGGTGCCGGGTAATTCCAAGGCGCTGGTGTACGTGCCGGCCAAGGATGCGAAGGACGTGACAGAAGGCGGCAAAAAGGCTTCTGGCGCGGCTGGGGTGAAGTTTTTGCGAATGGAAGGTGATAGAGCAGTGTTTGAGGTTGGGTCGGGCGAGTATGCGTTTGTGGCGAAACAGTAAAGAATGAAAAAGAACGTCATGCAGAGCGCAGCGAAGCATCTCGCGTGCAGCACTAACTAATGACGTTGCGACGATTGAATTACTACCCCACGCGAGATGCTTCGCTGCGCTCTGCATGACGGTTAAGAATTTTTGTTGATGAATAAAATTCTCTTTGTAAATAAGCTAAAAACAAGCGGCCTGGCCCTAGCAATAGGCGCCACGTTGCTAGTGTGCCCACTCGCCGCGCTGGCCCAAACGCCCGTGCCCACCACTACGCAAATCCCCGCCACCGCCAAGTGGTCGGAGCGGATGGCGCTGTCGGTGCTCAAGCGGAGCCCGTGGCTGCAAGACCCTGCCCTAGGTGATTCCTGGGGCTACACGCAGGGGCTGCTGATGCACGCGCTGGAAGCGCTGGAACACCAGAACCACGACCCGCGCCTGCGCACCGCCTTGCAGCAGTACGGCGACAAAATGGTGGATGCCCAGGGCGAGATTCACAACAAAGACTACAAGCCGCTGGACAACAGCCTCGACAACATCAACTCGGGCAAGCTCCTGTTTCAGCTCTACACCGATACCAAGCAGGAGAAGTATAAAATAGCCCTGCAAAAGTTGCACGCGGAGCTTCAGCAACAGCCCAAAACCAGTGACGGCGGCTATTGGCACAAGAGGAAATACCCCAGCCAGATGTGGCTCGACGGGGCCTACATGGCCAGCCCTTTTGTGGCCCAGTACGCGGCGTATTTCAAGGAGCCGGCCGGGTTCGATGAGGCCGCCAAGCAGCTACTCTTGCTCGACAAGCACCTGCGCGACCCCAAAACCGGTCTGCTCTACCACGGCTGGGACGAAAAGCACGTGCAAGCTTGGGCAAACCCCCAAACTGGCCAGTCGCCCAACTTCTGGGGCCGCGCTATCGGCTGGTACGGTATGGCGCTGGTGGACGTGCTCGACTACCTCCCCGCCAAGCACCTCGACCGCCCCAAGCTGGTGAAGGTGCTCGACCAACTGGCCGTAGCCATCCAGAAATACCAGGACCCCGCCAGCGGCCTTTGGTACCAGGTGGTGGACAAGGGCAGCCAGCCCGGCAACTACCTGGAGGCGTCGGCCTCGGGCATGTTCGTGTACACGCTGGCCAAGGGCGTGAACAAGGGCTACCTCAACAAGAAGTATCGCCCGGTAGCCCAAAAAGGCTTCGACGGCATCACGTCCAAGCTCATCGAAGTGAAGCCCGACGGCGAGCTCAACCTGCTGCAAGTGTGCGAAGTAGCCGGCCTAGGCCCCGGTGCCGAGCGCAACGGTTCCTACGAATACTACGTGGGCGAGCGCATCAAAACCAACGATTTGAAGGGGGTAGGGCCGTTCATTCTGGCCAGCCTCGAACTCAATAAATAGCGGCTCCTGTCCTCATGCTAAAGCAAAAAAGCCGGTCATGCAGAGCGCAGCGGAGCATCTCGCTTGCTCAAGTAATCAATGACGTTAGCAACGAAGCGAGCGAGATGCTTCGCTGCGCTCTGCATGACCGGTGGGCTGCTTTACTCCTGAAATAAGATTCAAGCACTGATATGAGAAACCCCATTTTGCTACTGGCTCTCGGGCTGCTTGCGCACGGCGCATCGGCCCAAACGCTGCCGTGGAAACAGGGCATCGTCACCAACGAATTCATCTTCGAAAAAGCGTCCTTCCCCGAGAGCCATGCCGCTACCATTGCCGAGACGCCAAAGGGGCTGGTGGCCTCGTGGTTTGGCGGCACCAAGGAGCGTAACCCCGACGTGGGTATCTGGGTGAGCCGGCTGGAAAATGGCCACTGGACGGCCCCGGTAGAAGTCGCCAACGGCGTGCAGAGCGAAACCCTGCGCTACCCGACCTGGAACCCGGTACTGTACCAAGTGCCGGGCGGCGAGTTGCAACTTTACTATAAGATTGGGCCGAAGCCTTCGGAGTGGAAAGGCTGGATGCGGACCTCCACGGATAATGGGCTGACGTGGTCGGCGGCTCAGGCGCTGCCGGAGAGCTTTATCGGGCCGGTGAAAAACAAGCCGGTACTGCTGAAAAATGGTACGCTGCTGTCGCCCACTAGCACCGAGGGCAGCGGCGGTTGGCTGGTGCATTTTGAGGCCACGCCAGATTTTGGCAAAACCTGGACGATGACCGCGCCCGTGCCCAACGGCGCAACTCAAGGGGCGATTCAGCCTAGCATTCTGACGTATAAGGATGGCCGCCTGCAAGCGCTGTGCCGCAGCCGCGACCGCGCCATTCTGGAAACGTGGTCGATGGACCAGGGCAAAACCTGGTCGCCGCTAACCAAAACTACCTTACCCAACAACAACTCCGGGACCGACGCTGTGACGCTGGCCGATGGCCGCCAACTGCTGGTGTACAACCACGTGCTGCCGCCCGGTACGCTGGCCAAAGGGCCGCGCACGCCGCTAAACGTGGCCGTGTCGAAGGATGGTAAAACCTGGTATGCAGTGGCTATTCTGGAGGATTCGCCCATCAGCCAGTACTCGTATCCGTCGGTTATTCAGACCAAGGACGGGCTGGTGCATTTTGTGTACACCTGGCGGCGTAAAAGCATCAAGCACGCCGTGCTCGACCCTAGGAAAATGAAGCTGGTGAGGATAGAAAATGGCGTGTGGCCGGCCATGAAAGGCTACACAGCGCCGGAGGGCACGGCTGAGATTACGAAGGAGTAAGGGCGCTAGGCGTCGGAAAATCCACTAAAAAGAACGTCGTGCCACGCTTGCCATAGTGCCTCTGCCGCACTAGTAATTCAATCGGTTCAGCGAAGCAGTAGAGATGCTTCGGCTACGCTCAGCATGCCTGTTTCTGTCGGTTTAAAACAGCATTCCCACCCATGTCTAGATTCTTCTGCTTACTCCTAGGTTCTCTTTTTCTTACTACCGCCGCCCAGGCTCAAACGCCTGCTCAGGCGCCCATGGCCAACTCTGACGACCAGTACCGCGAGCCATTGCAGCAGGTACTGGAGGAGATCCAGCAGCGCTACGGGGTGAAAATCAGGCCCGATGCGGCGATGGTGAAAGACAAATACGTGACTTATGCCGAGTGGCGTTTCCGCCCCGATGTGGATGAGACGCTGCGCAATGTGCTGGCACCGTTTGACTACCAGGCGTCGAAAACGGGTGATAAAGCCTACAAGCTCAAGACGTTTCAGTACCACCTGAAAACGCCTGAGGAAGGCGCGGCCCAGCTAGCCCTGCTGGCGAGCCACTACCACGACGTGGCCAGCTGGGAGCAGCGCAAGGCCGAATTGCGCAGCTGCATGTGGTCGGCGTTGCGGCTGTCGCCCATGCCACCTAGGCCCACTAGTAAGCCCATTATCACCCACAAGCGGCAATACGAGGGCTACACCGTGGAGAACGTGGCGCTCGAAACGCTGCCTGGCGTGTACATGACGGGTTCGGTATATAAGCCGTTGAAGGCTAAGGGAAAAGTGCCAGTTATCATCAGTCCCGACGGACACTTTGGCGATGGGCGCTACCGGGCTGATGCGCAGTTGCGCTGCGCCACGCTGGCCCGCATGGGCGCGATGGTGTACAGCTACGACCTGTTTGCCTGGGGCGAGTCGCTGCTGCAATTCAAGGGCGAAGACCACCGCCGCAGCCTCGCCATGACGGTGCAGGCCCTGAACGGCGAGCGGGCGCTGGACTACCTACTGTCGCTGAAAGAAGCCGACAAAACCCGCGTGGCCATCACGGGCGGCTCGGGGGGCGGCAGCCAGACGATGCTGCTCACAGCGCTCGACGACCGCATCAAAGTGAGCGTGCCAGTGGTGATGCTTTCGACCTACCATAGTGGCGGCTGCCCCTGTGAAAGTGGCCAGCCCGTGCACCTCTGCGGCAACGGCACCAACAACGCCGAATTGGCCGCCATGGCTGCCCCTAGGCCCCAGCTTGCCATCACCGACGGTGGCGACTGGACTGCCCAAACGCCCGAAGTTGCCTATCCTTATCTCCAAAAGATATACGGCTACTACGGCAAAACTGACTTCGTGCAAAACGTGCATCTGCCCAAGGAAACCCATGATTACGGCCCTTCGAAGCGGCAGGCCATGTACGAGTTTCTAGCCAAGTACCTAGGGCTAAACTTGGCCGCTGCCGAGGACAAAGCGGGCAAACTGGACGAGTCGAAAGTGACGGTGGAGAAGGAAGAGGCGCAGCACGTTTTTGGGCCGAAAGGGGAGGGGCTGCCGGCGAATGCGCTGCACAGCTTCGAGGACTTACAAGCGGTTTTTGCGAAGGCCACAGCTGCTCGCTAGGTCTTGCTTCAACAATAAAAATCCGTCATGCAGAGCGCAGCGAAGCATCTCGCGGGCTGACGCTAGAGCTAGCGACGCAACGAAACTAGCGAGATGCTTCGCTGCACTCGGCATGACGTTAGAATTTATGAGCCGACATTTTCGCTACAACAGTCTTCTTACCCTCAGTCTGCTAGGTGCCGCCCCATCGGCCCACGCCGCCGACATCTGGGTGGCGCCCACTGGCTCGGACCGCAACCCGGGCACGGCTGCCCAGCCGCTAGCCACCCCGAATGCCGCGCTGCGCCAAGCGCGCGATTTGCGCCGCTTGCACGATGCCTCGGTGGCTGGTGGCGTGCACATCTGGCTGAAGGGCGGCGAGTACCGACTGGCGGAGCCGTGGTTCTTCCGCCCCGAAGACACTGGCACGGCCGCCAGCCCCACGGTAGTAGCCGCCGCGCCCGGCGAGCGGCCGGTGCTGAGCGGGGGCGTGTCGGTAACGGGCTGGCACAAAGCGATTGGTAAAATCGCGGGTTTGCCGGCCGCTGCACAAGGGCAGGTATGGGTGGCTGCTGCGCCCTTGCTGGCAGGCCGGGCACTGAACTTTCGCCAGTTGTGGGTGAACGGCCGCAAAACCACTCGCGCTCGCACGCCCAATAGCGACAACCTACCCCGCCTGCTCACCTGGGACACCGACAAGCGCGAAACCACCGTGCCGGCCGCAGCCCTAGGTGGGTTGCGGCAGCCCGCGCAGGCCGAACTAGTGCTGCACCAGATGTGGGCCGTGAACTGGCTGCGTCTCAAAACCTTGTCGGTGCAAGGCGACAAGGCCCGCGTGACGTTTCAGGAGCCGGAAAGCCGCATCCAGTTTGAGCACCCGTGGCCGCGGCCCATCATCAACGGCAAAAATGGTAGCTCAGCCTTCTACCTCACCAACGCCGTGGAGCTGCTCGACCAGCCCGGTGAGTGGTTTTATGACGCGCCGCGAGGGCAGGTGCTTTATTGGCCGCGGGCTGGCGAGAACCTGGCCACTGCCCAAGTAACGGTACCGGCCCTGGAAGCGCTGGTGCGGGTAGTAGGCAGCCTCGACCAGCCCGTGAGTTATTTGCAGTTTAGAGGCTTGACCTTTAGCTACGCTACGTGGCTGCGGCCTTCGGAGCAGGGTCACGTGCCGCTGCAAGCTGGCCAATACCTGCTCGATGGCTATTCGCTGCCCAAACCCGGCACGCCCGACAAGGCCGGCCTCGAAAACCAGGCTTGGATAGGCCGGCCACCCGCCGCCGTGCAGCTGGCGGGCGCCGACCACACGCGCTTCGAGCGCTGCCGCTTCGAGCACTTGGCCTCGGCCGGGCTCGACTACCAGCGCGGCACCCACGACGATGCGGTGGTGGGCTGCACCTTTCAGGACATTGCAGGCAATGGGGTGCAGCTAGGCGTTTTTTCCGACGAAAGCACCGAAACCCACCTGCCCTACAACCCCCAAGACCAGCGCGAAGTCTGCGCCAACGAGTTGCTCGAAAACAACCTGCTCCGCAACTGCGGCAACGAGGACTGGGGCACCTGCGGCATCGCGGCGGGCTACGTGCGCGGCACCACCATCCGGCACAACGAAGTAGCGCAGGTGCCCTACACGGGCATCAGCCTAGGGTGGGGGTGGACCAAAACCGCCAACTGCATGCGCGACAACCGCGTGACGGCCAACTATGTGCACCAGTACGGTCAGCATACCTACGACGTGGCCGGCGTGTACACGCTCTCGGCTCAGCCGGGCACCGTTGTAAGCGAAAACCGGGTAGACAGCATCGGCCGCGCGCCCTACGTGCACGACCCCGACCACTGGTTCTACCTCTACCTCGATGAGGGCTCATCGGGGATTACGGTGCGCGACAACTGGTGCCCGGCCGAGAAATTCCTGGCCAATGCCAACGGCCCCAACAACGTGTGGCAGAACAACGGGCCCATGGTGAGCGAGGCCATTAAGCAAGCAGCGGGATTAGAGCCAGCTTATCAGGATTTGCGCAACGCTTCACCTCAGAAATGACCGACCTAGAGCGTCATGCAGCGCGCCACGCAGCATCTCGCGTGGCGCAGTAATCAACGCCATTGCAACGAAGCGAGCAAGATGCTGCGTGGCGCGCTGCATGACGAACCAACCTCCATAACATCAACCCACCTGATGATAAAATTCTGCCTGAAACGAGTTGTAGCTGTGCTGATTTTGCTACTGCTGGCAACCTCCGCCCAAGCCCAGGCTGCCCCCAAAGCCACCTGGATTTGGTACCCCGGCGACTACGAAATCTGGCTGGGTAACCAGATGCAGAACCGCCGCACCGAGCGCGGTACGTTCTTTCCGGTGTTTTGGCGGATGGACAGTCACTATGTCCTCATTGATTTCCACAAGGATTTCGACCTCGCGCAGCCCGAAGAAGTGGAGCTGCGTGCCGAGGGCCAGTACAACGTGAAGCTCGATGGCAAGCCGCTGACTGGGGCGCCCACGCGCCTGACGGTGCCCGCCGGCAAGCACCGGATTAATCTCAAAGTGTACAACCAAGCCACGCCGCCCGCGGTGTTTGTGCGTGGCAAGACTATCACGTCGGATGGCTCGTGGCTGGTGACGTATGAGGATAAAGAGTGGATTGATGCTTCGGGCAAAACCTCCGACCAATCGGGCACTACCTGGCTTCAGGCAGGCGCTTGGAATTTTGATTCGCCCGAGGCGCGGCCCTCGGCCTATAAGCTGCCGACGGAGGTGCGCCGGGCCGCCCGCGTCGAGCGCACGGCACAGGGTATGGTGGTGGACTTTGGCCGCGAAACCTTTGGCTACGTGCGGCTGCACGGGCTGCAAGGCAAGGGCCAGGTGGCGGTGTACTTCGGCGAATCGAAGGAAGAGGCGCTAGCCACCGAAACCTGCGAAACGCTGGAATACCTGCCCGTAGACCAGCCGCAAAAAGGCGACCGCACCACCAGTCTCTCGAAGGCCTTTCGCTACGTGAATATCCGGCCCGTAGCGGGCGTGCGCCTCGATTCGGTGTCGCTGCTCTACGAGTTTGCGCCGGTGGCCGAGCGGGGCAAATTCCGCAGCTCGGATGCGCAGCTGAATAAAATCTGGGACGTGGCGGCTTACACCATGCACCTCAATACGCGGGAATTTTTCATCGACGGCATCAAACGCGATAGGTGGGTGTGGTCGGGCGACGCTTACCAGAGCTACTTAATGAATTACTACCTGTATTTCGACACGCCGACCGTCAACCGGACGCAGTTTGCGCTGCGCGGCAAAGACCCGGTGACCAGCCACATCAACACCATTATGGACTACAGTTTCTACTGGTTCATCAGCGTGTACGATGCCTACCAGTACACCGGCGACAAAACCCAGGTGCAGCAGCTCTACCCCCGCATGCAGAGCCTAATGCAGTACGTCCTAGGTCGCCGCAACCCCGATGGCTTGCTCGAAGGCCAAGCCGGCGATTGGGTGTTTATCGACTGGGCCGATGGGCTGAGCAAGAAAGGCGAAGTCAGCTTCGAGCAAATTCTTTTTTGCCGTAGCCTCGAAAGCATGGCCTTGTGCGCCAACCTAGTAGACGATACGGTAGGCGCAGCCACTTACCAAAAACTGGCGGTCGACGTGCGCGCCAAAATCTTCGCTACCTACTGGGATGCCAGCAAAGGCGCGCTGGTGCACAGCCAGGTAAACGGCCAGCCGACGAGCAACGTGACGCGCTATGCCAATATGTTCGCCATCTTCTTCAACTACCTGAGCGCCGACCAGCAGCAGCAGGTGAAGCAGTCGGTGCTGCTAAACCCACAGGTGCCCAAAATCACGACGCCCTACATGCGCTTCTACGAGCTGGAAGCCTTGTGCGCTCTGGGTGAGCAGCCCTACGTGCTGAAGGAAATGAAGTCGTATTGGGGCGGGATGCTGGACCTAGGGGCCACTTCGTTTTGGGAAGAATACGACCCCGTCAAGAAGGGCGCCGAGCACTACGCCATGTACGGCCGGCCCTTCGGCAAAAGCCTGTGCCACGCCTGGGGCGCTAGCCCGATTTACCTGCTCGGCAAGTACTACCTCGGCGTGAAGCCTCTCACTGCCGGCTACGCCACCTACGAAGTAGTGCCCGCCCTAGGTGGCTTGCAGTGGATGGAAGGCACGGTGCCTACCCCGCAGGGCGACATCGCGGTGCGGTGCGATGCCAAGCAAATCAAGGTGCGCGGCGCGAGTGGCAGCGGTACGCTACGCTTCCGCAGCAAGGCAAAACCGAGTTGCAAGGGCGTGAAAATCTTGGCTAAGGGCAACGGCCAGTACGAGCTGCTGCTAGCGCCCGGCCGCGAATACGTGGTGACTTACCAAGCCTTGTAATGGAGCAGTCTCTGCAATCCTCGGCGCAGTTCTCAGCGAACCTCGGCCAGCAATGTCGTTTGTCTCGCCGCGCTGCGTGGCTCCTGCTGCCCCTAGGGCTGCTAGCGCAGGCTAGCGCAGCGCAGTCAGTTGGCCTTATGTCGGTAGTTGAAATCACGGGTAAGACGCCGTTGGCCGCTGCTAACCTAGAGAAGCTGTGTCAGCAATACCAAGTGCCTTCGGCTGGTATTTACCGCTGGCAAAACCACTTGGTCGCCTACGGGCCGGCCCCGAAAATCAAGGCCGTGCGGCAGTACCTAGGGCCACTGTACCCTGGTAGCTCGGTGCAGCTATATGCCGCGCCATTCTACAAATTTGACCGGCAGCGCTGCGCCGACCAGGCCGTGGCTAAGCAGTGGGACAACGTGCTGCTGACCGCCAACCTAGTACCCGACGAACGCAAGCAGCGCGAGTACCTCCAGTACCACGCCACGCAGTTTGAGAAGTGGCCCGAAGTAGCCACTGGCTTTTGCAACGCCAGTTTTCAGCAGCTGCTGGTATTTCGGCAGGGGCGGCAACTGATGCTGGTTATCAGTATCCCGCACGGCGCCAGCCTCGATGAGCTGAATCCTAAAACGACACTACACAACCCCCGCGTGGACGATTGGAACTGCCTGATGAAACAGTACCAACAGGGCTTGCCCGGCACCAAGCCCGGCGAGACTTGGGTGTTTTTAAAACCGGTGGTAGCGCAGAAGGCGATACTAGTCAAAAAGCAATAGAACGGTCATGCAGAGCGCAGCGAAGCATCTCGCGTGGTGCAGTGAATAATGATGTTTGCAAACGTCAGCATGCGAGATGCTTCGCTACGCTCTGCATGACGGTGACAACTCCTACTTCATAACTCAAAACTCATACTTAAACACGATGCTTACCCTAGGAATATTGGGCCTCGGTGAGGGCCGCAGCACAATGTCGGCCGCCCTGAATAGCCCGAAGTGGACCCTCAAAACCATCTGCGACCGCAACGAGGACTTGTGCCGCCAGCGCGCTAAGGAGTTCGATTTTCCGCACTACACCCTGCGGTATGAGGACATGCTGGCCGACCCCGAAATCGACGCCATCGCCATCTACACCCCCGACCACCTACACGCCCAGCACGTAGCCCAGGCCCTAGGTGCCGGTAAGCATGTGGTGTGTACCAAGCCCTTTATCGACGACCTAGGCAAGGCTAGCGAGTTGCTAGCCCTCAGCCAATCGTCGGGCAAAAAGGTGTTCATCGGGCAAAGCTCCCGCTTTTTTGAGCCCATGAAGCGCCAGCGGGCCGACTACGAGGCCGGGCTGCTTGGCGAGCTGATAACCATTGAAGCCTACTACCACGCCGACCACCGTTGGTTTCTGGAAAAAGGCTGGTCCCTGGAAAACGCCTTCAAGTGGCTCTACGGCGGCCTCAGCCACCCCGTAGATTTTATCCGCTGGTACCTGCCCAATATTGAGGAGGTGATGGGCTACGGCATGCTCAGCAGCAACGGCGCGAAGGGCGGCCTCAAGCACCATGATACCATGCACTTCATTTTCAAAGCCACCGATGGCCGCGTGGCCCGCGTGAGCGGCGCCTACACTGGCCCCGTTCAGCCTGTGACGCGCGACTCAGAGATGAGCTGTATCCTGCGCGGCACCGAAGGCGCCAGCCAGGGCGACTATATGGACCTGCGCTACGCCATTACCGACCGCACCGGCGAGGAGCGTATCATCACCTGGGAGCACAAGCTGAAGCACTATTTTCGCTTCGAGGGCAAGAGCCACCACGCTGGCGAATACCAGAATTACCTGGAGTATTTCGCCGATTCCATCGAGCAGAATTTTACCGCCTACCCCGACATCCGTGAAGGCATCGGCACCGTGGCCCTGCTGCAAGCCATGGACCGCTCGCTGAGCACCGGCCAGCCAGTAAAGGTGCGCGACGTGCTGGCAGAGCACGGCATTGTGCTCTAACGCCATAACCTCACCCCCTGCCCCTCTCCTTGGGGAGAGGGAAGCTAAACACAAGCATAGGCTACCCATCGTCAGGCTCCCCTCTCCTCAAGGAGAGGGGCTGGGGGTGAGGTCTCTCGCGTGAGGGTAGCACGCAGCATTCTCCTAAGTTTCTCACCCCAAGACTACCCTTTCCCGCATGGGCAATAACTTACTCGGCCACCTCACCACCTGGGACTACGCCATCGTGGCGGCCTATGTCGTGATTCTGGTTATCATTGGCTACCGGGCCAGCGCGTCGCAACTCGATAAGCCCGAAGAGTCACTATTTCTGGCCAATAAGTCGTTGGGGTGGGCGAGCATCGGCTTTAATATGTGGGGCACCAATGTGGGGCCGTCGATGCTGCTGGCGTTTGCCAGCATCGGGTACAGCACGGGTATTGTAGCAGTAAATTTTGAGTGGTACGCCTTTGTGTTTTTGTTCTTGCTGGCCACGGTGTTTTCCCCTAGGTACCTGGCGGCCAATGTCAGCACGATGCCTGGCTTCATGGGGCGGCAGTTTGGCGATTCTACCCAGAATATTCTGGCCTGGTACGCGCTCATCAAAATCCTGATTTCGTGGCTGTCGCTGGGTTTATTTGCGGGCGGTTTTTTGGTGCGTCAGATTCTGGGTATTCCGATGTGGCAGTCGGTAATTGTGTTGGTGCTGTTTGCGGGGCTGTTTGCTTTTGCGGGCGGGCTCAAGGCCATTGCCAAGGTCAACGTCTTTCAGATGCTGCTGCTGATTGGCGTGTCACTCACGCTTACCCTCCTAGGTATTACCAAGGTGGGCGGCCTGGGCAATGTCTTTCACGGCGTGCCGGGCCATTATTGGAACCTCGTGCACCCCGCCTCCGACCCCAAGTACCCGTGGTATGCTATTTTGCTGGGCTACCCGGTATCGGCAGTGGCGTTTTTCTGCACCGACCAGGCCATGGTGCAATCGGTGCTCGGGGCGAAGAATCTAGAGCAGGGGCAGCTCGGTGTCAACTTCATCGGCTGGCTCAAAATCCTGTCGCTGCCGCTGTTCATCCTCACGGGCATCTTGTGCTACGAGCTGTATCCGGGCCTAAAAGACCCTAGCGAGGCTTACATGACGATGGTGACCAGCCTGTTTCCGCCAGGGCTGAAGGGCTTGGTTATCGTGGTGCTCATCGCGGTGCTGGTGGGCACCATCAGCTCGTCGCTCAATTCGCTGAGCACGGTGTTTACGATGGATGTGTACGCCCGTCGCATCAACCCCGGCGCTACCCAGCAGCAGCTCCGGGCTGTGGGCCGCACTACTATTTTGGTCGGCTGTGGTTTCGCCATCCTCATGGCGCTGGCCATCGATAGTGTGAAGGGCTTGAATTTGTTCGACGTGTTTCAGGCGGTGCTGGGCTTCATCGCGCCGCCGCTGGCAGTGGTATTTCTGCTCACCGTGTTTTGGCGGCGCACCACGCAGCGCGCGGTCAACGCTATTTTGTCGGTCGGGTCGGCTTTCAGCCTGGGGGTAGGCGTGGTGTATTTGTGGGTACTACCGTCGGCGAAATACAGCTTCTGGCCGCATTATTTGATACTGTCATTTCTCATTTTTGCGGTGCTATTTGTCGCCGCCGTGTTGCTCTCGCTCACCGACCCTAGGGGCCAGGCCGCGCGCCAGGCAGTGGACTACGGCGTACTAACTCGCCCCACCAAGCGGGTGCGTTTGCTGTGGGCTGCGCTGGCCGTGGTCATGGTGGGGCTGTATGTAGTATTCAATGGCCACTAGCAAGTAACGCGTGGCTGATGCAAGTCCGCACCCGAATGTCGCCAAGCAGGTCCGGCGCCGAGTGGTTCAGGCTGAAGCTATGAGCGTTTAACGTAGTACCTTTCACGCTTCCTACCCCACCTGCTTCATGACAACTTCTTCCTGCTATACCCTGGCGCTCGCGCTGACCCTGCTCACTGGCTGCGGCCCTAACACCGCCTCCGACACCGCTGCTACCACTCCCGCGGCCACCGCGCCGGCGGCTGCTCCAGCCAGCGGCAGCGGCACGGCAGCCGAAAACCCGGGCGAGGCCTGCAATGTCCAGGTGGCGGGTATCACGTTCACGCGCTCGCTCAATGGCGCGGCCCAAAGTGCTAAGGTTGACAAGGGTACGCTCACGTTGCGCAGTGCGGCGAAGCGCGATTATTTCAACGACCCCGACGGCAAGCTCACCAACAATACGGCGCCCGTCTTGCTGACCAAAGTAGATAATCGCCAGCCGTTTACCTTAGTAGCTAAGGTGACGCCCAACTTCTTAGAAATGTATGATGCCGGCGTGCTCTACCTCTTTGTGCGCAACGACTGGTGGCAAAAGTTTTGCTTCGAGCGCGACGAGCGGGCCCGCACCCGGGTCGTGAGCGTGCGCACCATCGGCACGTCCGACGACAACGACCACGACCTAGTAACGCGCAAAGCGGTGTACATGAAGATATCTTCTGACACCAAAACGGTCGGCTTTTACCACTCCCTAGACAGCACTACCTGGGAGTTGGCGCGCCTCTACAAAAACGATTACCCCGCCGATATCTGGCTGGGCCTCAGCACCCAGTCGCCGATAGGTAAGGGCACGAGCGCGCAGTTTGAGGAGTGCTCACTCACGAAAACCAGCATCAAGGATTTCCGCCTAGGTATCTGAAAAGGCATTTGGAAGCGCCGACCTGCTAAAACGGTATCCCCTGTGCGTTTCTCTCGCAAATAGCTTCCTCGGTTTTAGGGACAAAGAAGGTGTTCAGCATCATAGCGGCAGTGGCCTGTACTTCCTCAATAAATGGCCGCAATGTGTGGTTGTACTCCTGAAATGCGGCGTCAAAGTTGCCGTCGTGGGTTGCTAATGCTTCCGCCACGGCGGCGGCGCCAGCCATAGCTAAGGAGGCGCCTACGCCGGCCGCGGGCGATGCGCAATAACCAGCGTCGCCCACCAACGCCACCCGGCCTTTGGTCCAAGACGGCATCTTGATTTGCGAGAACTTATCAAAGTAGGAAACACCCGCTTCTTTTACTTCGGCCAGTAATTCGTCGGTTCGCCAGCCTTGGCCGGCAAACTGTTGCAACACAATTTCGCGCTGCTGCGCGGTGTCTCGGTAATCGTATGGGAGTTCGTTTTCGGAATAGAACCAAAAGATGATATCGGTCTTCCCGTTGTACGCATTCAGCAGCACGCCCTTGCCCGGTGTGTTATACAGCTGGCCGGTGTCCTGAGCTAGCAGCAAGCGGTTGACGATAGTAAGCGACGCGTAGTGCTTCAGAAAATAGGCGTACTCCGATTCGGGACCAAACCACAATTGACGGACGCCGGAATGCAGTCCATCGCAGCCAAACACCAAGTCAAAAGCGCGGCCAGCGCCTTGCTTAAACGTGACGTGGACAGCATCGGCGGTTTCGTTTAGCCCCGTGATGCGGTCGTTAAATAAGAAGTCAACCCCGTTCGGGAGCGCATCCAGTAAAATCGTCACCAGCTTATCCCGTTCAATTTCAACTTCTTCGATGTTATCGTCCGAAGGCGTAGCAGTTTCCTCTGGCAGCGATGGTGGGTTTAACGTTATATCGTCGGCAGTTTTAAATTCTAACTGCATGGGCGGCAAGCGATGAGCTTTCAACTGCTCAAAAATGCCCATCTGCTTAGCACTGGCTAAGGCATCGCCCTGAATATTAATCGCCGCCCCACCTAGGCGAGGGCCGCTGGCTTGCTCCACCACCGTGACGTGGTAGCCCTGATTAGCCAGCCAATAAGCCATCGATAACCCAGCGATGCTGGCGCCCGAGACGAGTACTTTTTTCCCGTTTACCGATTTCATTTCCAGTTGATTTTGTGGGGCTAGTGTGTGCCTGATTGCGCCACAAAATTCTGGAATGCGCCCACCCTAGGCTAGAACAAACGCGACAAAATCGGTGCTCACCGTTTGTTGCCAGCTCGTGGCCTTGCGGGCGAAGGCCGCCGGTGTAGTTCCGCAGTAGCGCTTGAATTCGCGCCCTAGGTGCGATTGGTCAGTGTAGCCCAGTTCCTGCGCTAGGCCGGCTAGGCTGGCCGTTGGGTGCCGCCAGAGGTGCTCGCGCGCCTGCTCGAAGCGTATCAGGCCTGACACGTCTTTTACCGTGTGGCCCGCCGCCTGCTTGAACTTCCGCTCTAGGGTCCGCACCGTGGCATGTGCTGCCGTGGCTACCTGGCTCACCGGCAGGGTGCCGCCGGCCGCCCGCATCGCCCGGCCTGCTTTGCCGAGTACCTGGTCAGCCGCCAGCCGCGACTGGGCCTGCTCAAAGTACTGGCTTACCTGTGCCAGTGCCTCCGCCACGTTATTGGCCTGAATAGACTGCGCCAAGGTGGCTTGCAACTGGGCAATGGGATGCGCAAATACGTGCACGCCGCCTTTGCCCGGGGGCAGGCCGAGGAGCTCAAACACGGCCCAGGGATAGCACTTGATACCAATAATATCTACCCGGTTTTGCGCGTGAAAATGAATAGACTGATTGAGTAGCCCCACCAGAAACGGCGATGGCAACTGCTGCAAGCCGCTAGGGGTAGCAATGCTACAGGGGCTGCCGAAATAGAAAATGATTTCCACGTAGCCATCCGGCGTTACTTCAAAGCTTGATGGCTGGTCGCCGAAATCCCGGCTGATGTACCAAAAGTCCTTGATGCTGGCTCGCAGCTCCTCTGGCGGTTCTACTTCTTGGTGCTGCATAGCTAGTAGGTAGCCTAGATGGGTGGAATTAGCCACAAAGATGCAGCAGAGAGGCAGCGGGATGCTGGCCTTTAGCTGCAGCCAGCCCGTACTCGCTCCGTTTCAGCCAAACGCGTTGTTATTGCGAAAAAGCTGCCTTTTTCGGCCGTCGCCAAACGTTCCTGTGCACCGTGGGCGGGCGCTAACTCGCAGCATTTAGCTACATCACCACCACATCGGCTCGCCGCGATTCAGGCGACACTTTTAGCTCCTGAATTTTACCGTCCTTCACCACGGCCTCAATGGTGGTTTGGTAGGGCGCGTGGAGCTTGAAATGCACGTCCCATTTTTTGGGCCATGCTGGTAGCAGGTAGATTTTGCGGTCGTCGGTTTGCAGCAGCATTTCCTGAAGGCCAATCATGCCGGAGCCGCCCCAGTTGTGGTCGGGCGCCCAGTCGTAGCCCGGTCCCCAGAAGGCCGGAAAGCGGCGGCTTGAGTCTTTCAGCTTGCTTATCGTGAGCTCGGCGGCCTCGTCGGTGAGACCTAGGTGGGCGGCGAAGATGTTGTGCTGCTTCCAGCCTACGAAGCTGCGAAATTTCTGCACGTCGGCATCATACAAGTACGTGTTGCGCGCCGTATCGAGGCCAGGGCGACCTAGGCCGTACAAACCCCATGGAAACACCGGGTACAACTGCGGGCTCTCCGTATTGTTGATGCGCTCCCAGGTTTTGGCCGGCGCGATGGTCGGGTGGCCCTGACTTTCGCGGAAGCTGATGGGCGGAATACGGCTTAGTAAGGCGGTCCAGCGCTGGCGCTGCTCAGGCGTGCCGTAGCGCTGCGGCAGGGCCAGCAGACGCGTGAGCACCGTGCGCAGGCCAGCGATGGTAGAGGTCGAGTTGTAGGCCATCTTGTACGTCTCGGTTCCCGAGCTGGGGTAAAGTACCAGGTGGCCTGCACCGTCGAGTGCCTTGGCGCCGCGCTGGCGGGCCAGGTATTGGTAATGCTTGTCGAAGAAGGTGAGGCAGCTTTCCACGAAAGGCAGGTAGGCGGCTACGTCATGGCCGGCGTAGCGCTCGGTTTCGAGCATCATCAGGCAAAATTCCAGTACGGTGTCCCACTCGTATTCTAGCCAGGCGTTGTACTCCATACCCTTATCGAAATCGGCGGGGCGTTTCCAGTTGTATTCGGCTGGGTTGGGCAAGCCGAAGTTTTCGAGCTGCTCGCTGAAACACGCGCCGCCGTGGTGCCAGTAGGTTTGGCTACGTAGCTCGGCGTTGCCGAGCAGGCGCAGGTAAAAATCGAACTGCGGCTTCAGTAGCTCGGCGTCACCGCTTTTCAGCATGGGCCAGTACACGAGGCGCTGATTTTGGGCGGTGTGGGTGCCGCCGCCCCAGTTGCGAAAGTCGGGCGTGAACTTGAGCGTGGAATCCGTCAGCGCCGGGTCGTAGGTGAAGAGGCCGCCGTTGAACTTGGTGGGGTACTGCCCTAGGGCATTGCAACCCAGCATATAGCGCATGAGCTGGTAGTTGCGGCCCGCCTGCCACGCTGGCGAGTCAGCAGTCGCCTGGTCAGGCTGGATGTGGATGAAGCTGCGGCTCCAATAGTCGCGCCACCAAGCTACGGTGCGCTGGCGGGCCGCCCTAGGGTTTTGCTGGGCGGCGGCTAGCGTTTGGTGCAGCCCCTGCTGCCACTGAGCGGGCTCGGGCGCGGTAGCCGTGTGCAGCGCCAGTACCACCGAGTGGGCGCGGGCCGGGGCGCGGCTACGCAGCTTCCAGCCGCGGTAGGGCGTGCGCAAGTACTGGCCGCTGGTGGTGCCGGCGGGTTGCATGTTGGGGCCCGCCAGCGCCCCGCCAAAGATGAGCTGCCGCAAGGGGTTAAATAGCTGCTCTTTCACTGCCCCTAGGCCCTGCTGCTGCACCGCCACGTCGAAGACGGTAGCCGGGCGATTCTGGTGAAAAAACTCCACACCCTGGCCGCGAAAACTGATGCTGTCGTGCCGGGTTTTAACCTCGCCCTGCGGTGCCCATTTGTAGGAGTTCTGATTGTTCTCCTTGCCTTTTAGCACGCGGTCGGTCACGCGCCAAGTTTCGTAGGTGACCTCGGCGCTCAGCTTCTCGCTGCTGCTGACTTCGAGGTGCACAACGGGCCGGAACACCTCAACCCAAATGTGCACCCGCGCCGTGTGTTGACCTAGGGTTCCGGTCAGCGTCATATCGCCGGTTTGCAGAGCTAATTCTTGCTTGAAGGTGCCTTTCTCAAACGGATTGGGCGATAGATGCAGCCGCATTCGGCCAAGCTTTAAAAGCGAGTTATTCTCATCAAACGTGCCACTGCGGGCGATATAAAACAGTACGTCACCGTTCTCGGCCCACACATTTAGGCCTATGTCGCCGCCGCCGCAAGGCATAGATTCACCGGCATTTTTACTGGGGCTAGTCCAAGTGATGTTGTTGGTAGCGAGTTCAGTTTGGGCGTGGGCGAGGAGGGGTAGAAGAAGTAGGAATGCCGAGGCGCCACGTTTGAACGTCAATAAATAACTCATTGCGCCCACTCATCCGTCCGAAACGACGATACTGGCAGCCCTTCGTTGCTGAACAGCGTGGCCTTAGTGAAGTCCTGAAATGCATAGCGCACCGCCACCGGCGCCGCCACTGCGTCGGCCGAAACGGTGATACTGCTGCCGTTGATGCTGGCCTTAGCGGGGTACCACTTCTGGTCGGCGCCGGCTATTTCGAAGCCTGTTAATTCCTGCCCAAAAGTGGTCATGCCGTTGGGCGAGTTCTTGAAGCGCACCTGGATGGTTTTGTCCTTCACCGCCATCGATTCGTAGCTGGGGCTCAGCGCGCCAAAGCCTTTGCGGCCGTAAGTCTGGGCAAGGGCCAGCAGGGCGAGGCGCGTGCCACCCGGCTCCTTGCGCATGGGGTGGATGCTGGTTTCCTCACCAATGTCGAGCAGCACAGCCATGCCAGTGTTAGGCACTTGGTCCTGAAGTTTGCGCTGAGTGTCGCGGATGAAGGCAGAGTTGTACTTGCCGCCCTTGTTTTTGGACGTGCGAGTGTAGTCAAAGGGCGCAATCTGGGCGTAGTAGAAGGGGAAGTCGCCCATACCCCACCGCGTGCGCCATTGCTTCACCATCGTGGCAAACATTTTCTCGTACTCGTCGGGCCGGTCGTAGTTCGACTCGCCCTGGTACCAGATGGTGCCCTTTATTCCGTAGCCCTCAATGGGATGCAGCATGCCGTTGTAGAGCGTAGTAGCCGTGCGGCTCACCAGCTTGATGGTGTCACCCTTAGCTGGAATCTTCACGCCGGCGAACTGCCGCAGGTTTTCGGCGTCCATCCAAGCCTCGATAAAAGAGCCGCTGTAGCTGCAATGCAGCAGGCCCACCGGCACGTGCAGCTGCTCTTGCAACAGTCGCCCAAAGTAGTAAGCCGTGGCGCTGAAGTTGCTCACGGCCTCAGGCTCGGCTAGGCGCCAGGGCGAGGGTTTGCTGTTTTCCTGCGGCTCGGTCACCGACGAGCGCGGAACGGTGTAGAGCCGCAGCTGGTCGTTTTTGGAGTGCAGGATGGCCTCATTCGACCCTAGGACCGGCTGGCCTTTAAAACCTTTCAGCGGCATCTCCATATTCGACTGCCCGCCGCACAGCCACACCTCGCCAATGAGCACGTTTTTGAGTTGGATGGCGGGTCCGTCGCCGCTTACGCTCAGCGCATAAGGCGTATAACTCGCGGCCGGCGTATTCACTTTCAGCTTCCACTTGCCGGTGGCATCGGCCTTAGCTGTGTATTTCTGCTTAGCCCACGACGGTGCCACGGTAATGGTGCTGCCTGCCTTGGCCCAGCCCCACACCGCGCAGGCGGCCTGCTGTTGCAGCACCATATTGTCAGTAAAAAGGGAAGGTAGGCGCACTTGGGCGCGGGTCAGCAGCGGGAGGCAGAGAAATAAAATAAGCTTGCTTTTCATGATTTGGCTTGCCGTTCGACGAAGCACCTTGTTTCAGGTTATCCCCTTCGAAAATGATAGGGTGGACCTAAGAAATGGCTTCAATGAATTGAATTTCAATCTTGCGGAGGGTTCTCTTCATCGTATTCTTTTTCTACCTCTTCGAAGTAGGGAGATAAAAAATGGTCTTTCTCTTTTACCAGCTTACCTCGCTTTAAAACGAATACTTGAAATTCGGTATTATGGTCTTTGCTCTCGTCATCGTAGACGTAAAGCATACCGTAGCTTCCGGTTGAATTTTCTGCTGTCCAAGTGAAAATATCTAAGGGATAGAAGGGAGTGCCAGGATGGTTATGCTGTACATTCAAGGCGAAGCAATCCAATCCATTGCGACTGGTTAAACTGCTAATTTGGTCATCTAACACCCACTTGCAACGCTTGATAATAAATTGCTTAAACCTGCACACAAAGTCATTCTGCTCGGCATCTACCGAGTGGTAATCACTATAGTGTAACGTTATCCAGCCGTGTATTTCAACCATTTTGACTAGCGAAGAAATTATCAGATAGTGCCGTAGTTTCCCAAATGCTTAACACCCAATTCTTTTTAAGAAGGGACTTGTAAGGTGCCACAGTGAGCGGTTACCGGCTTACCGGCAGCCATACCTCCATATCGTGCAGGCCGCGGTTGCCCCAGGCGTAGTAGGGGATGAGCTTGAAGGGCACCGTGGCAGCCGGCGCGGCGGCCAGTGGGCGATAGAGCTTGCCCTGCCAAGTCGAATTGTCGGCTACTTGGGCCTGGCCTTCGAGCCACACTACGTCGCTGCCCGCGATGGTGGTGTGATGGGGCGTGAGGGCAGTGGTAGTCGATACCAGCAAACCGCTGAGAGAGTTGCTGGCGGGTAGGTCGTTGGCTTCGAGGCAATAGACTACGGGGCCCCGGCGCACGGCCACTTGGTTGCGGATTTCTTCAACTAGGGGGTTGGCTTCGACTAATTGCGCGGGCATGGGTAGGGTGAGCTCTACCTTATCGCCGGCCTTCCAGCGGCGGTTTACTTCGGCGTAGGTGCCAGGTGTGAGGGCAGCGGTTACGGGCTGGCCGTTTACGCGCAGCGTGGCACCCGCGCACCAGCCCGGCACCCGCAGAAACAGTGAAAACGGTTTCTTCGAGGCTTGCTGCATCGTTAGTTGCACGGTGCCGTCCCAGGGGTAGCTGGTTTCTTGGGTGAGTTTGAGCGGCGAGCCGTCTTTGAGCTTGGTGCTTAGGGTATTGCCACCGTATAGGTTCAAGTACAGGCCCTTGTCCGATACATTGTACAGGTAGTTATTCACCTCCGAAATAGTGCGCACCACGTTGGGCGGGCAGCAATTGGAGAGGGAGATGTAGTCGACCCGCTCCTTCGACCAGCGCTGCGAGAAGGGCAGGGCGGTGGAGTAGGCGAGAGGGTTGGTGTAGAGGAAACGCTGGCCATCGAGGCTGATGCCCGACAGCACGCTGTTGTAGAGCGCGGTTTCCATGACGTCGGCATATTTGGCATCGCCAGTTATTTGCAGCATGCGCCAGTTCCAGAGCACGTTGCCGATGTTGGCGCAGGTTTCGCCGTGGGCCGTGAAGTTGGGCAGCTGGTAGTCGCGGCCGTAGGCTTGGTGGATTTTCTGCACCGTGTCGGGCTTGTAGGCCGTGCCATCGGGCGACACGCCATCGTAGAGCGCGCCGCAGGCCCCGGTGACGTACATCTTGTGCTGGGTCACGTCGTCCCACATGCGGTCGAGGGTCGTGAGCAGGGTGGCGTCGCCGGTTTCGGCGTACACGTCGGCCGCGCCCGCAAAGAGGTAGTTGGCCCGTACGGCGTGCCCGCCGGCCTGCTGCATCTGGCGAAACGGGATGCGGTCCTGGTTGTCGTCGGTGCCCACCTCGGCCACTAGGCCGCGGATATCAATCAGGCTCTTGGCCAGCTCTAGGTAGCGTGGGTCGCGGGTGGTGCGGTACATTTCCACCACGCCCATGTAGTGCGAGGGGCAAATGGCGTTGCGAGCCAGCTCGGGCGAGGCCTTTTTGTAGAAGTTGTAGAGGTAGTCTGTGGCTTTCTTGGCCGCGTTGAGCAGGGTAGTTTTGCCGGTGGCGCGGTAGTGCACGCAGCCAGCCGTCATGAGGTGGCCTAGGTTGTAGGTTTCAAAATTCAGGCGGTCCTTGAAGGCGGCCTTCTGGCTGGGGTTGTTTTGCTCCGCGATGGTGCTCTGGGTGCTGAGGTAGCCATCGGGCCGCTGCACTTTCACAATCAAGGCAATGGCTTCGTCGAGTTGCTGGTCGAGCTTCGGGTCGTGGGTCACGGCGTAGGACGCCGATAGAGCTTCTACCAGCTTGAAAAAGTCGCCATCGTGGAAAGGCGGGCCCTTATGCTCACCCTTTTCTAAGCCGGCGGCAATCTCGAAGTTCTTGTACGCGTGGTTGCGGTCGGAATGGTAGAGCGCCCACATGGTCGGAATCATCGACTTCTGACACACGTCGAACCGCTCGGCCCAGAAGCCATTAGTCCACTTCACACTGCCCATGTCCACGCTGCTCAGCTTGGCGTGGGTGCTGGCCGAAGTGTTGACGAGGGCTTTTTGCTGGGCTAGGGCGGGGGTGGTGGCGAGGGCAGCTAGTAGCGTGAGGGCGCGCGCCAGGCGGTGGACCTCACCCCCCGGCCCCCTCTCCTTGGGGAGAGGGGGAGCCTGACAACTGCTTACGGCCGCTTGCGTCAGGTTGAGGTAGGCTCCCCCTCTCCCCAAGGAGAGGGGGCCGGGGGGTGAGGTAGATAGAGCAGGAAAGTTAACTGTATTTTTCATAGCTACTTACTTATCAGATGAGACAGAAAGAACCACTGGTCCCAGTAGCCCCGCCGGCAGCAGCGGCTTGTTCGCGGCGGGCGAAGGGGCTGGCGTCCAGGTTGGGCGTTTGTCGGCGGGTAGGGCTTGGTCGCCAAGGAGGCGATTGGCCCAGGTGTTGGTGACGCGGATGCTCAGTTGATTGTCGCCTTTGCGTAGCGCGTCAGTGATGTCGAGGCGGTAGGGGGTCGTCCAGGCGGTGCCGACGGGCTGGCCGTTGAGCTGTACTTCGGCGAGGTTAGCCACTTGCCCTAGGTCGAGGTACACGCGCTGAGCGGTGCGGTGCTTGGGCTGTTTCCAGCGGAAGGCCTGCGTGTAGGTGGCGGTGCCGGAGTAGTGGCGGACAGAATCGTTGGCGTGCTGGCTCCAGTCGGTGAGCGTGGCGAAAGTGATGGGTTTGGCCGGGCCGCGCTGCTTCTGGTCGAAGCTGACTCGCCAGGAGCCACCTAGGGTTTGGGCGGGCACGAGCTTAGCCCAATTCACGCCGGAAGCTTCCGTTGTCTGGGTAGTCGGCTTGCGAAAAACTACGAATACTGAGGCGTTATGGTCAAGGTATAGCGGCAACTTCGTGCGACCATCGGCGCTAACCCAGCTATGCGCCGGTTGCATGTCGCCCGTTACCGCATCCCACAGCTCCGGCTGCCGCCCCGCTACTCGCAAGCTCAGCCCGATAGTGCGAGCGCTGTCGAGCTGGTTGGAAATGAAGTAAATATCAAACTCTGGTGCGGTGCGGTGCGTCCAGGCAATGCCGCGGACGCGCTGGCCGCTGGGCGTGGTCGCCTCAACGTCGCGCGCCAGACCTAGGGCCGCAAACGACTCGGCCGTGTACGGCCCTTGCAGCACCCGGCCCTGACCCGCGGCGAAGACGGCGGGTGCAGTGCTGGCCGTGGCCGTATTAGCAGCAGGTAGCTGCGCCGCTAACTGCTGAATGGCTTTGTCGGCGGCCGGGTAGTCTTGCAACGAGGGCGAGCGGCTCGGCCGCCGGTTGAGCAGCACGGTAGCGCCGGCCTGCACCAGGGCACCTAGGTGGTCCGCTACTTCGGGCGACATGCTAGTGCTGTCGGGGCTCATTTTCTGCGCACCGGGCACCACTAGCAGGCCGTAGCTGGCGCCGCCGGGCAGCACGATGCGGCCGTTTTCTACCTTGGCCAGGCGTAGCAGCGCGTCTTTGTTGAAGGAGTCGTAGGCGTAGCCGTGTAGCGGGTCCACGAACATGGCGGCCGTTTCCATGTTGGCCGAGGCCGACACTTTCTCGGGCTGTTCGCGCATGGGCAGGCCTGCATTGGCGCGGCGCTGGTGCTCGGCGGCCACGGCTTGCGGGCCGAAGATACCAGGCAGGTCGTCTACCAAGTGGTTGGGCAGAATGGCGCGGCGCGGCGTTTCTTCGCCCGTAAACACGGCTACGTCGGCCACCGGATGGCCTAGTTGCAATAGCGCCTGGCAGCGGCGGGCGTAATCAACCCAGGCGCGGCCGGGCTTCCACCAGGTTTGGTCGCGCTGGAAGAAGAGGCCGATGCCGCTCAAGGTCATGCCTGGCTGGCGGTCGAGCCAGGGATTGTGCACAAAGACGTGGTACACTGTCCGGTTGACGCCTAGGGCATAGTTGCGGTCTTGCAGGGCTTTGAGCATGCCGGGGTGCTCGTCCCAGGCTAGCTTCAACTCGGTAAAGGACTCGGCGCCAATGATGTTCTTACCGTAGATGTGCGCGCCCGATACGGCGTCGAGCATGTCGTTGGGTTTGTCGTGAGTGGGGCTGCGCAGCCAAAACTCGCCCATCGGCATGTCGGCGTGCTGGTAGTGCAGCAGCCCGTCGCTGACCATAGTGGGGGCCACACTTTCGGCCGAAAGTGTGCAGCCTTTGGCGTGCGCTAGGTCGCGCAGGGTCACGTAAAACTTGTCATTGACCAGCTCCGCAATGGTCTGGCGCACATCGAACAGCACGCGCTCCGACTGGTCAGCGCTGCCTAGGGGCACGCCGGCCATCACGGGCAGCCAGGGCAGCAGGTCGTAGCCGCGGCGCTGCTTGAACTCAGCCGCGAAGTGCTGCGACCAGTTTTGCGAGCCGCATTCCCAGCTGTCTACGTGCAGCACCTTCAGCACCCGCGCTGCCAGCTCGGGACCGCCTTGGCGCACGGCCTCGCCAAACCACTTGTCGAACTGCAAGGTCACGGCGGCAGGGTTGAATTTGTCGCATTCCAGACCTCTGCCCCCGCCGCCCGTGGTATTGACCTGCCCGGTGCTGGTGTGGCCCATGCGCAGGATGGTCCAGCGGCCGGGCGGCGCCTGCCAGGTCAAGCGCCCGCTGGCGTCGAGCTTGTCGGTCAGGTTGAGTACCTTACCTAGGGGTACGCATGCCGCGTCGGGCACCTGTTGGGGCGTCGTGCGCTCGCTCACGCGCCACACCTCGCCGTTTTTTCCCTCAAACTGATGAATGCGCGGCTCGGCCGATAGCCGAATTTCGGTCACTTTCAGCGACTGCTTCCACTTGGCCGCGTCTAGGTCCTCGGCCCCCGGCTCGGAACCGGCCGGGTCGTACTGGAAGCGGAAATACCGCGCCGTGGTGGCTGGCAGGGCGTGCGTCACGGCGCTGCTGTCTTGCCAGCCGCTACGTGGCGGGTGCAGCCGCGCCACCTCGCGGAAGGTGCGGCCGTCGTCGCTTGCTTCTACCCGCAGGCGGTGGGCCTGGTAGTTGTAGCCCTTCGACCGAATGCGGATACTGCGGCAGGTAAATGGCTGGTCGAAGGCGTATTGCACCCAGCCGGGCTCGTTGGCCTTGAGGGTTTCTTTGTTGCCGGCCACGGCCAGGAGCGGCGGCTGACTATCGGGGATGTTACTGGTTACGTGGGGCTTGGTGGTGTAGGTCGTGGCCGTGCCGGTGGCCGGCGTGGGGTAGGCGTACACGGCCACGTCGCGGTAGTAGCCGCGCACGGCTGCGGGCTGGGGCAGCGCTAAAATCAAGCGCCGCCCGCCCGTGGCCTGCGTCTCGCTGTACGTCAGCTTTTGCATCGACAGCTCGGGCGTAATCCAGGGCCCGCCCGCCAGCGCAAAGCCATCGCTGACGTGCATGGCTAGCTTGACACCTAGGCGGTCGGCTTCGGTCATGGCGTGCTTTACCAGCGCCCACCAGCGCGGCGACAACTGCTCGGCCGCTGGCGTGAGAAGAGGCGGATTATCGACCCCCTTAATCGGCATCAGGTACGCCCCACCGATGCCGGCTTCCTTCATCGCCGCGAGGTCGGCCGTGATGCCTTCGGGCGTCACGGCGCCGTTCATCCAGTACCAAAACACCCACGGCCGGGCGGCCTCGGGCGGATTTTGGAAAGCGGCTTGAATGTCGAGGGCGGCCGGGGCTTGCTGGGCGTGGGCAGGGCTAACCAAGCCGCTCAAAGCCAGCAGTAGTCCAGCCGCGGTACCCCACCCCCGGCCCCTTCCCTCCGGGAGAGGGGAGCCAGATGTTAGAAATAACTTACTGAGCCTGTTATAATACATTGTTTATAAGAGTCGTTACGTCTGGCTCCCCTCTCCCGGAGGGGAAGGGTTGGGGGTGGGGCCTCACAGCAAAAGGCCCTACACCAGCCGCCCTCGCACCCGATACCCAGACATCCCGAAAAACAGCACCACGAGGAAGCATACCAGCGGCACCACGTAGCCGGCCTGGGTGTTATCGCCCTGTAAGTCAATGACAGTACCCATGACATAGGGCATAATAGCGCCGCCCACAATCGACATCACGAGCCACGACGAAGCAGGCTTGGTGTCGCTGCCAAGGCCTGCGATACCGAGCGAAAAAATGGTGGGAAACATGATGGACATAAAGAAGCCCAACCCGCCCAGCGCGTAGATGACATAGCCCCCATTGCCCAGCACTGCCACGCCGCACAGCACCACGGCGGCCACCGCATAGATGGAGAGCAGCCGCTGCGACGGCACGTATTTCAGCAAGGCCGTGCCGATGAAGCGGCCCGCCATAAACAGCAGCCCGTAGAGCCCTAGGTAGTAGCCGGCAGTCAGCTCGTCGATGCCGCCGCCCTGCTTAGCCATCCGAATAAAGAAGCTCGTGACACACACCTGCGCGCCGACGTAGAAAAACTGAGCTACCACGGCCCACGACAAATGCTTGTGTTTCAGCACTGCGAAAAAGCCGCCTCCCTCCGAAGCTTCGCTTTCCTCCGCCTTGATTTCGGGCAGCGATACGAAGTAGAACAGCAGCGCTACTAGCAGCAAAATACCACCTAGGGTGAGGTACGGCAGCTTGACCGAAGCTGCCTCGTGGGTAAAATAGGCCAGGCGGGTAGCCTCGGGCATGGCGGCCAGCTGGGCCGCGCTGTACTCCTTGCCCGACAAAATCAGCTTGGTGCCCACTACGGGCGCCACCAGCGCCGCCAGCCCATTGAACGAGGCGGCTAGGTTGAGGCGCGTGGTCGATGTCTCGGGCGCACCCAGCACGGCCGCGTAGGGGTTGGCCGCCGTTTCGAGCACCGTCAGTCCGCAGCCGATGATGAACAAGGCAACGAGAAACAGCCCGTAAGACAGCGCACTAGCCGCCGGGATAAAGAGAAACGCCCCCGCCGCAAACGCCACCAGCCCAATGATAATGCTGTTCTTATACCCAAAGCGCTTCAGCAGCATTCCGGCCGGGATGGCCATCAGAAAATAGGCCAGAAACACGGCCGTATCTACCAAGGTCGATTGGCGGTTGTTGAGCTGGCAGGCCTTTTTGAGGTGCGGAATCAGGATGGAATCCAGGTTGTGCGCCATGCCCCACAGGAAGAACACGCAGGTAACGAGGATGAACGGAAACAGGTAGCTGCGGCGGCTGGCCGAGTTTTCGGTAGCTAGGGCTGGGGCAGCAGAGTTGGGAGCAAGGGCCATTGGGCGGGATTAATGGGTTCGTAACTGGGGCTAAAGAACGGTCATGCTGCGCGCAGCAAAGCATTTCTACCGTTTAGTTGCACTGCCTAGATGAAGCCGTAGAGACGCTTCAGCCAAGCGGACGCCAGGTGAGTAAGGCGAGCTAGCCGTCGGTGCTGCGCAATTTTACCACCAGCAAATGGTCGCAGGCCAGCACCACTTCGCCGTGCTCGTTGAGGACTTCCACGTGCTCGGTCACGGTGCCGTAGCCCGGCTTTCTACCTTCCTCTTTGGCCGAAATCGTGACCTCCGAATGGATGGTGTTGCCGATAAAAACGGGCTTCACAAACCGCAGCCGGTCGTAGCCTTTGGAGAAAGCCTCGGGGTTGATTTCAGAAGCCGTGAGCCCAATGCCAATACTGAAAACCATGGTGCCGTGCGCGATGCGTTGGCCGAAGGACTGGGTTTTGCACCACTCCGCGTCGAGGTGGTGGGGGAAGAAATCGCCAGTGTGCCCGGCGTGCACCACAAAGTCCGTTTCGGTGATGGTGCGACCTAGGGTCACGCGCTTGTCGCCGATAGTGTAGTCTTCAAAGAAGGTGGATTTGAAATACATAATTCTTTCTAGTTGTCAGTTGCTAGGTCATGCAGCGCGCAGCGAAGCATCTCGCGTGCTACTGTTCGCAGACGTTGGTAGTCACTGCGCCACGCGAGATGCTTCGCTGCGCGCTGCATGACCATCCTTTCAGGTTATTGGGACGTTCCCGTCGCTTGAGGCGTAGGCGGCTTCTACCACGGCCATTGTTTTTATCACGTCTTCCACGCTGGTAGGCAGCACGTCGGTTTCGCCGTTTTTGTAGCGCATGAGGCTGCTCATCGTGCCCATGAAGGCATCCGGGAACCACGAGCCTTCCAGCGGCACGGTGTGCCAAACGGGCTTCTCGCCCTCGCGCAGCAGGCAGTACTCAAACTTATCGGGCACGCCGTGCGGGTAGTCCATTAGTAGCCCCATACGGGCTTTGATGGCGCCTTTCGTGCCTTCCCACTTGATGAAACTCTCTTGGTTTTCGGGTCCAAACGAATGGTCGTGGTTGGTATTAATGACGGCGTGTGTGGTGTCGCCGTAGTCAAAGAGAATGGTGGAGCGCGACGACGACAGCGCCTTAGCCGGGTGCTTTAGCGTCTTGGCCAGCACACGTTTGGGTTCACCCAGAAAGCTGCGAATCAAGTCAATATAGTGGATGCTGTGGTACTGGATTTCGAGGCGCGGGTGCACCATCACGTGCGGGAAAAGCTCCCAGGGTGTTTCTAGGGTCACGCGCACTTCCAGGTCGTAGAGCTCACCTAGGAGGCCTTGGCGCAGCATTTCGCGGGCAGCGCTTACGTAGGGCGCGAAGCGCAGTTGGCAGTTGATGGCGGCCACCAGGTTCTTGCGGCGGCATACTTCCAGGATTTCCTGGCTCTGCCAGAAGTAGTCGCCCATGGGCTTCTGAATGAGCACACCGCAGCCGTCGGGTAGTTGCTCTAGGGTGGCCACAAACTGCTCGGGCATGATGGTGATGTCGTACACCGCATCGGCGGGCGCGTGGGCTACGGCGTCGGCCACCGAGTCGTACACGTGCGGGATGCCCCACTCGGCGGCCAGCTTTTCGGCGCGGGTGCGGGTGCGGTTAGTGATGCCCACGACCTCAAATCCGGCCTTGCGGTAGGCCGGCAGGTGGGCATCGTTCACGATGCCTCCCGCGCCCACCAGTACGATGGGCAGCGGCCGCTGGGGCAGCACGGGCAGGTACGGAATGGGGGTGCCGTTTAGCTCAAACATGGTCTAGGGCGTTGAGGCGCTGCTGGCCGGCGGCTAGCAGCTCGTGGGTGGGAGTATCGGTGGTAATGGCTTGCAACACAACCTCGTCGATGACGTGCGCTAGCTGCGCCCAATTGGCTTTGGGCGGCAGGTTGCGGGCTTGCTGGTGCAGCATGTCTAGCTTGTGGTAGTAGGGCACGCGGGCGTTGATGTCGGCGTCGTGCCAGGTCGAGAGCCGGCAGCCGATGCCGCCTTCCAGCGTCAGGAGCTTGTCGCTGGTGGGGCGGGTGGCGAAGCGCAGAAACTCGTAGGCCATGGCCTTGTGCCGGCTGCCCGCCCCGATGGCGTAGAGCCAGTACACGTTCAGCGAAGCCGACTGCCCGCCCGCGCCATGCGGAATGGGCGCCACCTCGACCCGGCCGCGCACTGGGCAGGCCGCGTCCACATCGCACACCGCCGCGAAGCCAAACCAGTTGACCATCAGCGCCGCTTCGCCTCGCGCAAAGGCCTGCCCGGCCGCCACCGACTCGTACTGCATAGTCTGCGGATGCCCGGCCCTAGGGTCGCGGAGCAGCTGGCAGTAGAAGGTGAGGCCCTCGGCGGCGGCGGGGCTGTCGAGGCGCACGCGGCCGTGCTCGTCGAGCAGCTCGCCGCCGCGCGTCCAGAGGTGCAGGCAGAAATCAAATACCGTGTTGTGGCCATCGGGGAAGCCGGCCGCCACGAAGCCGTATAGGTTGTCGGCGGGCCGCTGAAAGAAGCGCGCCACCGTCTGAAACTCGTCCCAGGTTTTTGGTACCCCTAGGGGCCGGCCGTGCTGCTGCTGAAAGCGCGCCTGCTCGTCGGGGCTGTCAAACAAGTCTTTGCGGTAAATCAAGCATTCCGGCCCGTCGTGAAACGGCAAACCCAGCACTGCCTGGCCGCGCTGCTGCATGCCGAGCAGCGACGGGCTCCAGCCCTGCGGAAAATCGGCGGGCGGCTGCTGTTGGATATAGGGCGCTAGGTCTTCGAGCGCGCCGGTGCTGGCGGCCTCGGGCAGCCAGTCGGTGTTGATGTGCGCCACGTCCCAGGCGCCGTTGGTCAGGCCCTTCTCCGTCAGTAGGCTGGCATAGAGTTGGGGCAAGTCCATCGCCACCATTTCCACGGCCAGCGGGCAGCCGGTTTCCTGACAAAAGCTGGCCCACAGCTTCGCCATGGTGCTTTCAAATGGCCCGAACTGCCGGACCGCGATGCGGAAAGTGGACTGCTCAGGCATCGTGGCGGGTGGGTTGAAGGTCGGCGAGTTCGCGTAGCAGCGCGGCATTGTCCTGGCCTAGCTGAGGTGAGCCCACGGGTGAGGTCAGCAGTTCGCCATCGAGGCGGATGGGGCAGCGCGTGGTGCGGTAGCGGTAGCCGTCGGCCATGGTCACTTCCTGCACCATGTTCAGGGCCGCGAAGCCTTCATGAGCTAGCAGCCGGTCCCAGGTCAGCACGTCGGCGCACCAGATGTCGGCGGGCTCTAGCACGGCTAGCCAAGCATCGGTGGGGGCGGTGCGTAGGTGCGCGGCGAGGGTGGCTTTTATCGCATCGCGCTGCGTGAAAGCTTGCGCCGGCTCGGGGTAGGCGAGTAGCGCCGGGCAATCTAGCAGCTGCCCTAGCTTGGGAATCGAGCCCATAGCCAGCGCCAGGTAGCCGTTGCTGGTTTGGTAGATGCCGTAGGGCGCGCCTAGGTAGGCGTGGGCGTTGTTGTGGCGGGTGCGCTCGGGCAGCGCGCCGTCATCGTTGAAGAAGGTGGTGAGGGTCTCGAACTGAAAGTCAATGGCTGATTCGAGCATGCTCACCTGCACCAAGCCACCCTCGCCGCGCTGGTTGCGGCGCACTAGGCAGGCCAGGAGCCCTTGCGCCAGGTGCGCGCCGGCTAGCATGTCCACGATGGACAACCCCATCGGCACCGGCCCGCTGTCGGCGTTGCCGCTCAGCCAGGTCAGGCCCGATACGGATTGCAGTAGCAGGTCTTGGCCGGGCTTGTCGCGCCAGGGGCCTTCGGGGCCGTAGCCCGAAATTTCGCCATACACTACGCTGGGGTTCTGGGCTTTTACGCTGGCGTAGTCGAAGCCTAGGCGCTCCATCACGCCGGGGCGGTAGTTGTGCATCACTACATCGGCGCGGCGCACCAGCTCCCAAACTTGCGCGCGGTCGGCGTCGTTTTTGAGGTCGGCCGCGAAGCTTTCCTTGTTGCGGTTGATGGCGTGAAACACCGACGACTCGCCATTCATGATGACGTTCGAGGTGTAGAGGTGCCGGCAAATGTCCCCGGTTTCGGGCCGCTCTATTTTGATAACGCGGGCGCCTAGGTCGGCCAGACGCAGCGCGGCGGAGGGGCCGGAAAGGAACTGGCTGAAATCGACGACTAGGAGGCCTTCGAGGGGACTGGTCGCCTGTGGGACCCCACCCCCGGCCCCTCCCCTCCGGGAGAGGGGAGCCGACCGTAAGCGGACGTAATCAGTCGTTAGGCTCCCCTTTCCTGGAGGATTCCGCGCATCAAGCGGAGAAGGGTTGGGGGTGGGGTCTAACGTCTGGGTAGCACTCAGCGCAAATTCCTCCTGAATAGCCGCTGTATCCCGCCCCGGCGTGGGTGCCGCCTTGGTTGAATACAGTTTCTCGCCATCAATGCGAATTGGGCAACGGGTGGTTGGCAGTTGCTGGCCATCAGTCAGGTTCACAAATTGCTGCATGCCTAGCACTTGGTAGCCGGGGCTGCTGGTAGCTTGCTGGTAGTTGAGCACCTCGGCGCACCAGATACCTAGGGGCTCCAGCGTGGTCAGCCAATAGGCGGTGGGTTGCGCGCGCAAAGCGACGGCCAGCCGGGCGGCGATGTCATCGCGGCCGTCAAACCACGAGCTGGCTGTGGGGTAATCGGCCAGGATACCGGCACCTAGGGTGGCGTCGAGCTGGTCGAGGTTGCCCATCGCCAGGGCTAAAAAGCCGTCTTGGGTAGCATAAACGCCATAGGGCGCGCTGAGGTAGGCGTGCGCGGTACCGCGGGCAGCGCCGCGCTGGGGCAACTGGCCGCCATCGTTGAAGTGAGTGGTAAGCAACTCAAACTGCATGTCGAGCACCGATTCGAGCAGGCTCACTTCGACTAGTACACTCTGGCCGGTTTTGTCGCGCTTGAGTAGCGCGGCCAGCAAGCCTTGGGCGAAGTGCGAGCCGCAGATAATGTCGGCCACCGCGATGCCGAAGGGCGTCGGCCCATCGTCCTTCGTGCCCGACAAATACGTGAGGCCCGATATGGACTGAATCAGCAAATCTTGCCCCGGCTTGGTAGCCCACGGGCCGGTGGGACCATAACCCGTCACCACGCCATACACGATGCGCGGGTTCAGTGCCCGCACGGCCTCGTAGCCAAGGCCAATTTTCTCCATGATGCCCGGCCGAAAATTGTGGGTCATGATGTCGGCCCGCGCCAGCAACTGCTTCACTTGGGCTAGGTCGTCCGGGTTCTTGAGGTCGGCGGCGTACGATTCCTTGTTGCGGTTAATGGTGTGAAATACCAGGCTGCTGCCCTCCACAAACAGGTTTTTGATGGCAATCTGCCGGCCCGCCTCGCCGGTACCCGGCCGCTCGATTTTAATGACGCGAGCACCTAGGTCGGCCAGGCGCAGGCCTGCCGAAGGCGCGGCCAGAAACTGACTGAACTCGATTACTAACAGACCGGAGAGAGGGAGGGGCATGGGAAACTGGTTTATAATACTTGCCTGGCGCGGGGGACCTCACCTCCGACCCCTCTCCCCAAGGAGAGGGGCCGGGGGTGAGGTTTTTTGCGTTAGGCCATCTTTCTAGATTTCACATACAGCTCGTTCAACTCGCGCAGCAGCGCCCGCTCGTCGCCACCGTTCAGGAGATACTGGCGCACAGGCTCGCCAGCGTGGTCCTGGAAATGCATGTGGCCGTGGTAGCGCGGCCGTAAAAAGGCGCGCTGCAGGGAGGGGAGCGTGTTGGAAAAGTAGTTGCTGCTTTGGGCGTTGACTTGGATGTCCTGCCAGGCGCTGAGGTGGCCGGGCTGGCCGCCATTGTCGAAGTACAGCGTACGCTGACAGGCGGGCGAGGCTACCAGTTCGGCGTAGCGCACGGCGGTGGCTACGTCGGTGCACTTGGCCGAAATGGCCAGGCCGGTACCCCCTAGGGTGCTGCGCAGGTGCGAGCCGCCGGGCACAAGGCTCACCATATCGTGGAAGTGCAGCAGGCGGCGGGCGTAGCCGGGTCGGGCGTAGTTGGAGTAGCCGTAGGCGAAGGGACAGTAGGCTAGCTCATCGGTGAGCGTCATGGCCTCGTAGGTCTGAATCGGGTTGCGGTGGAAGCACGCCGGGTCTACCTTGCTGGCCAACTGGCGAAACAGTTGCAGCGCGTGCACGCCCACGGATTCGCTCACTACCTCGTCTTCGCGCTGGCACGGGTCTTCGCCCAGCGAGCAGCAGAACATGTAGAAGCTCATCAGCGTGTCGATGGGGATGAGCGAAAACGCCACTAGGCCGCGGTCGGCCAGGGCGAGCAGGTCGTCGAAGGTTTCGGGTAGGGCTAGGCCGTGCTGGGTTAGCAGGTCGGGACGGCTGGCCGCCACGGGCGTGGCCGCGTCGATGGGCAGCGCCCATTGGTGGCCATTGAAGGAATAGCTCTCGAAGGAATGGCCCACGGTATTGGCTTGCTGGTCGGCCAGAAACTCGGCCGAGAGATACTCATCTAGCGGCAGAATGGCGCCGGTGCGCGCTGCGAAGCCCGCCCACGGATGGTCAATCACGAGCAGGTCGAACCGCTCGGCCAACTGCTGAATCGACTCGTCGGCAAACTGCTGGAGCGAACGTTTCTGCCAGGTGATATCCACGCCAGGATTTAGCTCCGCGAAGCGCTGGGCGGTGGCCACCATTGGCACGAAGCCCCGGCTGTGGTTCCAGGTTATTCCCTTTAAGTTGATGGGGTCGGTGGGCATTGAAAATAAAGTATTTATCTAGGTTCGCTTGTCATGCAGAGCGCAGCGAAGCATCTCGCTCGTTGCGTTGTTAGCGTAAGAGATTAGTGCACCACGCGAGATGCTTCGCTGCGCTCTGCATGACTGGTTTGTGGTGTTTTAGTAGCAAATTGAATACTCCGCGCCAGTGTCGCCGCATCGTACTTGCCGGCGACTGGCAGCAGGTAGAAGCTGTAGGCGTAGGGCTTGGCCGGAATCTGGTATTTTTCGATGGGCGCGGCTTGGGCATCCCAGCTAGTATTGCCGCCTACGCCCATTTGCGCTAGGTCGATATTGAGGGTGAGGAAGCCCGCGTCCTTGAGCTTATTGGTGTGGCGCGCGGTCTGGATGTTCTGCTCGGTGTAGGGCCAGGCGCTCATACTCAAGAGGCTGTCGGCCACTACTAGCAGGCCAGTGTGCTGCTTATCGCTGAGCTGCATCCAGCGCACGTCGGTGCGGTTGGCGTATTCCTGCGGCACCACGTAGGAGACGCCGAACTCGCTGAGCGACTGCGCGTAAATGCCCGCGTCGGCGGCGTAGCGGCGGTCTAGGTAGTTTTCCCAGGGGCCGCGGCCGTAGTAGCTGAGCTGGTCGTAGCTGCGCCGAATGCCGGCCTGCATGCCCACTTTGGGTAGATTGGGTAGGCCGGCGGCGGGTGTTAGCTGGTAGTCTACTTTCACGGCGCCGGTGCCGCTGATGGTGTAGCGCACCTGCACAGTGGTTTTGCCGTCGATGAGCGAGTACGTGCTGGTGAGGCTGGGCTGGCTGGGGTTGGATTTGTCCAGCGTCAGGCTTTGCAGCTTGGGCTCGGCCGTAAACCACTCTTTTAGCACCTTATTGGCTTTCCAGCCGCGGCGGTCGTTGTCGGTGAGTGGGCGGGTGAAGTGCGGCAGCAGCGGCGCGGCCAGCTGCTCGGTGCCGCGCTGGCGGTAGGAGGTAAGCGCGCCCGTTTCCTTGGCGATGCTTACTTGGAAGTCCTTGCCGCTGAGTATGTAGGCGGTGGCTTCGTCGCGCACGGCCACGGCGGGCGCGGCTTTGGTGGGCTTCGCTAGCTGGGCCAGGCCGCTGAGGGCAAACTGGTTGCTGGCTACTTCGTGGCCCAGGGGCGCCCAGCCCGCCGCCTGCGGCAGGGTGAAGGAAATACTTCCTAGGTACTCGGCGCCGGGCTTGAGCTTAGGTAGGTAAGATTTGAGGCTGATAGCCGTGTCGCGCCCAGCCGCCAGCCGCAGGCGCGGCAGCAGTTTGGTGCTCACTACGCGGCCGTCTTCGCGCACTGTTAGCGTCACGGCGTAGTCGCGCAGCGATTTGCTGGCGTGGCGATTTTCTATTTTCAGCAAGCCCTTTGCTGCATCAGTCAGCGTGCACTCGGCGGGCTGGTACACGCGCTTGCACTCGTAGATGGCGGCCCTAGGTTTGCCATCCGATTCCACGATGCCCTTGATCGTGAAGTCGTCGTAGTATTTCTCCTGAAAGTCGCCGCCGTAGGCGTAATACGCTGTGCCAGTGGAATCGTGCTTCAAAAGCCCCTGGTCCTTAAACTCCCAAATGCAGCCGCCAATCACGCGCTTGGTGGCGCGCCAGCCATCCCAAAACTCCTTCATGTTGCCGGTGGCGTTGCCCATCGAGTGGGCGTACTCGCAGAAGAAGATGGGCCGCGTGTCGCCGTTGTCTTGGTTGGCCAGCAGCTCGGCCGTGAACAGGCCGGGGTACATGCGGCTCACCATGTCCACGTAGGCCTGGTCGCGCGGCACCTGGATGCGGTAGGCGTGGTTTTTGGGGTACTTGGGGTCCGAGGGGTCGATGTAACCGGGTAGGTGCGGGTCGCCCTGGGCGGGCTCGTAGTGAATGGGCCGCGTGATGTCGAAGTCGTGCAGCCAAGCGGCCATGGCGGCGTGGTTGGGGCCGCGGCCGCTCTCGTTGCCGAGGCTCCAGAAGATGATGCTGGGGTGGTTTTTGTCGCGCAGGGCCATGCGCATGCTGCGCTCCTGGTAGGCGGTGGTCCAGGCGGGGTCGTTGCTGAGTTTCGACCCTAGGCCGTGGGTTTCGAGGTTGGCTTCGTCAATAACTAGGATGCCGTACTCATCGCATAGGTCGTAGAAGTACGGGTCGTTGGGGTAGTGGCTAGTGCGGATGCAATTGAAATTAAACTGCTTGAGAGTCTGCACATCTTGCCGAATGTCGTCGCGGCTCACGGCCATGCCCTTGGTGGGGTGGTGGTCGTGGCGGTTCACACCGTAGAGGTAGGTGAGCTTGCCGTTGAGCAGCAGCTTGCCATTTTCCTTCGAAAACTCGATGCTACGGAAGCCCACGCGGCAGCTTTTGGCTTCGAGCACCGCGCCGGTTTTGTCGCGCAGCGTGAGCACCAGCGTGTAGAGGTTGGGCGCCTCGTCGCTCCACTTGGCGGGGTTGCGCACGGTGGTTTCGAGCAGGCCAAATTTGGCGTTGTCGAGGCGGGGGTATTTCTCGTTCAGGATGGCATCGGCGGTGAGTTGCAGGGGCTTATTGAGCACGGCCACACTGCGGCCGTCGTAGAGCTGCGCTGATAGTTCGTAGCCGCTTAGGTCGTCGTTGCCGGTCAGGTTTTCGAGGCGCGGCCGAATGCTCAGTACCGCGTCGCGGTAGTCTTTGTCGAGCTTGGCCTGCCAGTGAAAATCGGCGAGGCGTACTTTGGGCTCGGCCAGCAGCAACACCTCGCGGTAGATGCCGCTCAGTCGCCAGTGGTCTTGGTCTTCGAGGTACGAGCCATCGGCCCAGCGCATTACTTGCACCGATACCACGTTTTCACCGCTTTGCAGGTAGGGCGTCGCGTTGAATTCCGAAGGCAAGCAACTGTCCTCACCGTAGCCCAAAAATTTGCCATTCACCCACACTTTAAAGGCCGAACTGACGCCGCCAAAATGCAGGGTCACGTTCATATTCTGCCAGCTGGCCGGCACCGTAAAGGTGCGCTGGTAGCTGCCCACGCCGTTGTAGTCCTGCGGCACGTGGGGCGGGTCTACGGGCCGGAAGGGGTACTTGGCACTCTTGTAAATGGGCAGGTCATAGCCGTTCATTTCCCAATTGGCGGGCACGGCTAGCTGCTTCCAGCCACTCACGCGGCTCTTGTAAAAGTCTTTAGGAGCGTCGGCGGGCTTCGGGGCAAAGCGGAAGTCCCAGTTGCCATTGAGTGAGAGCTGGCGCGTGGTTTTGCTGCGGTCGCCACCTAGGGCGTCTTTTTCGGTGGCGAAGGAGTAGGCCGTGGCGCGGGAGGGCTCGCGGTTTAGCTCCGTGATTTGCGGAATTTCCCAGGCGTCGGTTTCCGGGCCAGCGTAGATGGCGGGCGCGTGCGAGACGTTGGGGAACATGTACACGCTGGCTTCTTGGGCGCTTGCTGCGAAGGGGAGTAGTAGTGCTAGAAGCCACCCGGCCGTGAGACCCCACCCCCGGCCCCTCCCCTCCGGGAGAGGGGTGCCTGACGACTGCACACCGTTATGGACGTTCTCTGACGCTTGACACCCCTCTCCCGGAGGGGAGGGGCTGGGGGTGGGGTTACGCGTCAGGATAGACAAAAAACTCATTATTTGCTCGTTAGTATAATAGAAGTCCCCGTCAGCCCCTCCGCTGTAGCCCGCACTGTGATGGTGCCGCCCTGCTCCGTCGTCTGCATTATGGCCAGGCATAGGCCGTTATAAGCCTTGCGGTAGTCAGCTTTGAAGGGCTCTAGGCTGGCTTGGTAGCCGTTGTCCACGCCCGCCACGGAGCCTGGCCCAGCCACCGTAAACTTTACTAGGTGAGCTGCGTCGGGCACTAGGTTGCCGTCGGCATCTAGCACGCGCACGGTTAGAAATGACAGGTCTTTGCCATCAGCTTGCAGCTGGCGGCGGTCGGCTACCAACTCTATTTTGGCGGCGGGGCCAGCGGTTTTTACGGTGCTGGTGAGTATCGTTTTGCCGGCGCGGCGCGATATAGCTTGCAACGTGCCGGGGGCGTAGGACACGCGCCATAGCACGTGTAGGTCATCGGTGTTCTTCTTTTTGATACCTAGGGACTTGCCATTGAGGAATAGCTCTACCTCGTCGGCTTGGCTGTAGTAGGCCCACACGTCCACGGTCTGGCCGGGGCGCCAGTTCCAATGGGGCAGTAGGTGCAGCACGGGCTTGTCGGTCCACTCGCTTTGGTAGAGATAGTAGGCGTCTTTGGGGAAGCCCGCCAGGTCGATAACGCCGAAGTAGGAGCTGCGCGCCGGCCAGGGGTAGGGCAGGGGCTCGCCTAGGTAGTCGAAGCCGCTCCACACAAAGGCCCCGCTAATGAAGGGGCTGTTTTTGACGGCCCGCCAGGCAGCTTCGTGGGTGGCGCCCCAGTAGGGCGCGGCATTGTCGTAGCTGGAGGCCGTAAAATCGGGGTTGCCGTCGGTTAGCTTGGTTTTGCCGTCCTTGGGCCAGATGCGCAGGCTGTCGGAAGGCAAGTCGTAGTGCCCCCGCGTTTCGAAGGCCGCCGCGATTTCGGTGGCCAGGAATTTCTGATTGGGGAAGCGCTCAGGCAGCTTGGGGTATTCGGCATGCTTGTAGTTGAAGCTCAGCACGTCGAGCACGCCGGGCTTGGCGATGAAGTTCTTATCGGGCTCCTGCTCGGTGAGGGCCGAGGTGACGGGCCGGGTCGGGTCGAGGCGCTTCACGGTGGCGGTTAGCTCCCGGGTCAGCCGCACGCCGGTGCTATCAAACTGCTCGCGAATCTCATTGCCGATACTCCACAGAAATACGCTCGGGTGGTTGCGGTCGCGGCGGATTTGGTCTTCTAAATCGCGCTGGTGCCACTCCTTGAAATCGAGGTGGTAGTCTTGTGAGTTCTTTTTTTTCTGCCACATGTCGAAGGCTTCGTCTAGCACCAGAAAGCCCATGCGGTCGCACAAATCCAGCAGCTCCGGCGCAGGCGGGTTGTGCGAGGTGCGAATGGTGTTACAGCCCATCGCTTTCAGAATTTCCAGCTGCCGCTCAAGGGCGCGGGTGTTCACCGCCGCACCTAGGGCGCCTAGGTCGTGGTGCTGGCACACGCCCTGGATGCGTAGTGGCTGGCCGTTTAGCAGAAAGCCAGTTTGGGTGAATTGCACCGTGCGCACGCCCAGTGGCGTTTCGTATTCGTCTTCTGGTTTTTGACCCGTCAAAACCGTCGTTTTCACCCGGTACAAGTAGGGTTTTGCCACCGACCATAGCTGCGGGTTCTTCAAGGTCAGCTTCTGCGAAACAGTAGCCGAAGTCCCGGCCAGCTTTACGCCCGCCGTCAGCTGTCGCGCCACTTCCCGGCCGGTTTTATCCAGCACTACCATTTGCAAATTCACCGTGCGGGGCTGGCCGGTGGCGTTGCGCAACTGGGTTTGCACGGCCACGGTGGCGGCCTGTGCGCTCACGGCGGGCGTGCTTACGAAAGTACCCCACTCATCTACCGCCACCTGGTGCGTGGTCACCAGCCGCACGTGGCGGTAGATGCCCGAGCCCGTGTACCAGCGCGAATCCGGCTGGGCCGAGTTGTCGACCCGTACGGCCAGCACATTCGGCTTGCCCGCTGGCTGCAAATAGCGCGTCAGCTCGTAGCGAAAGGAGATGTAGCCATTTGGCCGTTGCCCCAGCGAGTGCCCATTCAGCCACACCTCGCTATGCTTGTACACGCCATCAAATTCGATAAATACATTGCGCCCCACCGCGTCTGGCAGCGTAAACGTCTTGCGGTACCAGCCGATGCCGGTGGGCAGGCCGCCCCCCTCGGGCTTAGCGGGGTTCTTCTCGTCAAACTTGCCCTCGATGCTCCAATCGTGCGGCAGCGTGAGGGCGCGCCAAGTAGCGTCATTAAATGCCGCGTCTTTCGCGCTGGCTTCGTCACCTAGGTAGAATTTCCAGCCCTTATCGAAGCTCTGCACCACGCGCGGCGTTCCGGGCTGCGCGCCGAGGGCAGCGGTTTGCGCGCCGAGCAGTAGCAGCAGAAGAAACGGGAGCAAACGGGGCATAGGGTGGGATTTTGTCTGTAGCGCGGACTTTCAGTCCGCGACTAGTATCGTTGAGTTTGCGGATAGAAAGTCCGCGCTATTTCGCTTCTTTGGGCTTCTTCACGGGCGGCGCGATAAAGGCTACTGTGCTCTTGCCTAGGTCCTTGGAAGTGGCCACCGCGATGCCGCGCTGGTCGGGCTTGTTTACGGCGCAGTAGTAGTGGTACACCACGCCTTTGTATTTCAGCACGAAGGACTTGTGGGCGAATAGCTCGTCGTAAGGTTCGGAGGGCTCCACGAGGTTTTTGCCCGTCCAGTCGGTCCAGTGGGTGAGGTCGTAGGAACAGGCGAAGCGGTTGACGGCGCCCGTCACGCCGGGGTAGAAGGCCCCGAAATAGAACATGACCCATAGGCCGTTGTCCAGCTTTTGCAGGTAGGCGTCGCCCGTAATGCCGGTGTGGTGGTTGAGCACGGGATTCTTCATGTACCGCGTCCAATGCGTCATGTCGTCCGAGACGGCCATGCCGATGCGCTCGGCGCCCCGCTTGGCGTTGAGGCTGTCGCCGTTGGCGTTGTAGTACATCACGAAGGGGTGGCCAGTGAGCTTGGCCTTGTCCCAGGTCACGGAGCTTTTGTAGATGGTGTGGTTTTCCCACCAGCGCACGTCTTTGTCGTTGGCTTTCAGCAGCGGCTGGGGCAGGCGCTGCCACTGGTGCACGGTGGTGGGGTCCTTATCGGTATAGGACATGCCGATGGACAGCAACCCCTTCTCGTATCCCCGCGAGTTGCCGCCGAAATACGACAGCCAGTACTTGCCCTGGTAGGGCTGCCACTCGTAGCTGCCGCCCCACTTAGAGTCTTGCAGGGCTACGTAGCCGGCCTTCTGGTTGGTGTCCCAATCAGTGGTATCGCTGAAGGACAGGATTTTGCCCTTAGTCTTCCAGTTCAGCAGGTCCTTGCTCTGAGCCAGCCAAGTTTCGTAGCCGCGCCCGTCGTAGATGATGTAAGTCATCCACCACTGCCCATTTTTGCGGAACACGCTGGGGCAGTCCATCTTCTTCTTATTGTCGTCGGTGACGAGCACTAGGCCGTATTTATAAGGCGTTTTTACTTCCTCGTACACCTTTTGCATTTCGGCGGCGGGCACGGTCGTGGGCAGCGCTTTCTGTGCCCAACTTTCGCGGTGGCCGTACCAACTTAGCAGTAAAGAACAGGCAAGTTTCAGTTTCATAAAAAGCTAGATTGAGCTGACCACGAAATGGTAAGTGCCGGAGCCCGCCTGAATGCGCGCCTTACCCGGTTCCGCCGCCAGCAGCTTCAGTTCCGGCCGCTGGGTTAGCGGCTGGCTGCCTTCCGTAATAATGGCCGTGGCGGCAGCCGGCAGGTAGATATCGGCCGTCGTATTCGCCGGAATGGTCACCGTCAAATCGAACGCCTTCGCCGTTTTCTTCCAGTCGCTCACAATCAAGCCGTAGGGCGATTGGTGCGTGGCGCGGGCGCTGGTCACGTCGCCCACCGGCTCGGGCTTAATGTCAATTTTATCGAACGCTACCGCGCCGGCCGCTGGCCGGATGCCCCCTAGGCCGCCGTACAACCACTCTTGCAAGTGGCCCAGCATCAAGTGGTTATTTGATACAGTAGGCAATGCGGCCCACGATTCGGTGAGGGCCGTGGCACCGTGGGCCAACTGGTAGCCGTAGCCGGGCACATCGGTGCGGCTGTTCATGGCAAAAATGACGTCGGAGCGGCCGGCGTCTTCCAGCACGCGCAGCAGGTAGCGGTAGCCGATGTCGCCGGCCGTCAGTGCGTTGCCGTGGCTGCGAATGTCCTGCACTAGGTTGTCGAGCACAGCCGCTTGGTCGCCCGGCGCTACTAGGCCCATGTACAACGCCATGGCATTGGCGGCTTGGCTGCCTGTGGCGTACTGCTTGGTTTGTGGGTTGAAGAACTTGGCGTTGAAGGCAGTCTTTACTTCGGTACCCAGCTTCTCGTAGCTGAGGGCATCGTCGGCGTGGCCTAGCAAACGGGCTATTTGGGTTAGCAGCGTGAGGTCGTAGTAATAGGTAGCCGTGGCTGTTACGCCCATCGGCGTGAGCTGCGACGTGCCTGGTGGTTTGGGCCCTAGGTCGTACCAGTCGCCCAGCCCCTTGCTGTTGATGTGGTCAACGGCCTGCGTGCCGAGGTAGGCCACGTAGCGCTGCATCATGGGGTAGCTGCTGGCTAGCACCTGCCGGTCGCCGTACCACTGGTACACGTACCAGGGCAGAATTATGCTGGCGCTGCCCCACTCGGGCGAATCACGAAAGATGTCGCCGCCCCACTCAAACTTGACGTACTCGGGCGCGATTTCGGGTACCAGTCCATCGGCCAGCTGTGAGGCCTGCATGTCCTGAATGGTCTTGCGGCATAGCGTGGCGATGTCGTAGCGGTAGCGCATAGAGGCGCCCATCAGGTGCGTTTCTTCGAGCCAGCCCAGCTTTTCGCGGTGCGGGCAATCGGTGAATACGCTCGCTAGGTTACTCTTGATGGACCAGTCAATCAGGGCGTGCGTGCGGTTGAGCAAGTCATTCGAGCACGAAAACTCGCCTACCTGCGCCGCCGCGTTGCGCGTGTGCAGCGCCGTGAGGCTCAGCACCTCGGGCTGGCCGTTGAGATTGGCCTGGCCCCGCGGCACGCCGCCCGTAAGCTGTGCGTAGCGGAACCCGTAGTAGCTGAAGCGTGGCCGCCAGGTTTCCACACCGCTGCCGCGCAGCACGTAGGTAAAGTAAAATCCTTTGCCGCTGTGCTTCTGCGTAATTGTCTTGTCGGTCGCCAGCAGCTCGGCCGGCGCGATGCGCACCGTGTCGCCGCGGTGGCCGCGCACTTGCAGCTCCACAATGCCCGAGGCGTTTTGCCCGAAGTCGTACACCCACTTGCCGGGCTGCGGCTGCGTAATAGTTTGGGCTTTAAACGTGTCGAAAGTTTGCAGCGGCTCCTGCTGTTGGCTCAATAACTCAGGCGGCCCATCTACAGTCACGACCGGCCGCCAAGCTTGGTCGTTGAACCTAGGTGTGGCCCAGCCGGCCTGTTCTAGTCCAGCGTTGTAGTCCTCGCCGCCGTAGATGCTCGAAAACGTAATCGGCCCGGTGGCCGTGCGCCAAGTTGGGTCGCTCACGACGCTCTCCCGCGAGCCATCGGCGTATTCCAGCGCCAGCCGGCAAATCAGCTTGGGGTACCCAAACGCGGACTTGAGCTTGCGGTAGCGCTCCTTTATGGGCGGCACGTAGTAGAAGCCGTTGCCCAGCAGCACGCCCAGCGCATTAGGTCCTTTTTTGAGCAGTTTTGTTACGTCGAAAGTGACGTACTGCGCTTGCTTATCGTATTTCGTCCAGCCTGGGTCGAGAAAGTGATTGCCGACCTTTTGGCCGTTCAGTACCGCCTCAAACTGCCCTAGGCCGCTGATGAACAGTGTGGCTTTGACGGGCTGCTTTTTGGCCGTAAACTGCTTGCGCAGCAGTGGTAGCACGTTGTTACCAATATAGGTGTCTTTGCGGCCATCTACGGGTAGCACCGTCACGCGCTCGGTAGGTAGCTGCTCGTAGGCTATCCAGCGGGCGCCGTGCCAGTCTAGGGGCGCGAGCAAACCTATTTGCCACATGGCCGGGGTGCTCCAAGCCGAGGTGTGGCCATGGTTGTCCCACACTCGCACCTGCCAGTAGTAAGTCTTAGTGGCTTGCAATGGCTGGCCAGCGTAGCTGACTTGCAGCGAGGTGCTCGCAGCTACCTTGCCCGAATCCCACACCTTACCCTTGTGCTGGCTAAGTGCTTTTTTATCGTCCGATACCAGGATGCGATAAGCTGTTTGCTGCACCTGCCGCTGGTCGGTGCTAAGCTGCCAGCTCAGGGCCGGAGCCGCCGTTTGCACGCCCAGCGGCTGGGCGTGGTACTCACAGGTGAGATGGACTACCCGCAGGGCTTGGGCACCGGCGGGTAAGTTGACCGCTCCTAGGCACCCTAAGGCTAAGAAGCTATAAAAAAAGCGCCGCCCACGCCGCCTATGACCACCTGCCGGGCAGTACGCGCTACGCAGTAGCGCGTACTGTACCCGCTGGAGTATCCAGCTGACAAGAGGTAAGAAGACGAATAAAGTATGCGAAAGCTCCAAAGATTTGGCTGCCAGCTGCCAAAAACGGGGCGCAAGCAACCAAGAGCAAATATGAAGGCTGCCCTTAAGCAGCCTGTGCCAGCCTTTGGCATCTTCTTATAGGATGTTAGCATGGGCTGGCAAGCCTCTTTGCTGAGCCAAAATAGCCCTTAGGCTAAGACGCAAACTATCACCTAGGTGTAGGCCGGGCGGTAGACAAATAGGTGTCAAGCCACTAGCTAAGTCTAGCGGCTACTTACCTGCCTATCTACTTGGCCACTATAGCTAAACCTTGAGAAGTGGCGGTTGTTTCTAGGTAATATACAACTTCATCAATGGTCAGCCGGCCTTGCACAAACTGGTTGAGCAGGTGCTGCTGCGAAGGCTCCGTTATATATACGGTTCCTTGCTTATAGGAAATAACAGCTTTAATCAAGCTCTGGCGGCTTTGCTCCGTGACAGATGAAGAAACGGGCAGCAATTGTTGGGCGGGATAGGAATAGTTCATAAAATAAAGTTAGAGGATAAAACTGGACGTTGATACTTATTTCGTACAATTATTCTAAAATGATAACATCGCCAGGCGCTAGCTCACCTGTTTTTCATTGTTTTCTTCTAATAGTTCAATTACTCGGTCTATAGTTAACGCACCCTGAATGTACTGCTGTAACAAGCGCTTTTCGTAAAGGCTCGGCGTAAGTGCAGTGGTTTTAGTCCAGGAAAGGGCGGCAGCTACCACTTCGCGCCGTTCTTGCTCGCTTGTCATATAGAAATTCATAAGTAGTTGGAAGGTGTAAATCTACGGAAAAATACTATTGCAATGGTGAAGACTTTCTGATTTGAAATTATTTTTTGAATTTATCAGTACCCAAAAAGTCTAAGTCCTAATGTGCGGCGTGCAGGCTAGCCAAGGCTAAAGAACCCAGCGCTTTGCCTACCGAAAATTGTACCAAAGAACAACTACCCAACTTGCGGCTGGGCTGGTATTCACGCTAAGGCGCTATCAGACAATTGGTTATTTTTTGTGCTGCTGCACAGGCCTAGGGTAGTGCTACCCCTAGTTAGGGCATACCGGGGCCAGCGCCAACTGAAAGCCAACACTTTTAAGGCGCGGCCCGACTTGGCAGGCGGCGGCGCAAGTAGCCAGACCTAGGTGGCCCAGGCGGCCAGGAGCGCTTGCGCTGCTTGCTGGCCACTAACTAAGGCTGCCTCGACGGTGCCGCCAGCGGGCCCTGCGTAAAGGCCTTCGCCAGCCCAGAAGAGGGTGTTGGCTACGGGGGCGGTAAGTACGGCTCGGGCTGCGGGCGAGCCCACTGTGGGGTAGGAGTAAGCGCCGTAAACGTGCGCCTCGGCGCCCCAATTGCGTACGTAGCTGGCGCAGAGCTGGGCTTGCAACGCGGGTAGTGGCGTGTGTAAGAGTTGGGCTAAGGAGCTAAGGGCCAAGTCGAGTAGCGTATCGGCCGAAGCCGTGCGCAGGCGCTGGGCGGCGGGCCCGGCTACCCAGCCCGTGAGCAGGGGGCGCGCGTCGGGCAGCTGGCTCCACCAAGTAGGAACGGGCGCCTCCGACAGCAAGAACTCAAGCTCGGGTAGTCGCTCTTGCCAGAAAGGTGTTTTAAACTCGAGCACAAATTTGATGACCTCACCAAACCCAAGCTGGGCCGCCGCTGCCCGGTGGGCCGGGAGGTCGGGGCTGAGGCCTAGGTAGCCGGGCTGCCCGGTACGCCGCTGCCACACGCCTAGCGGCACTGTGCACACCACCCGCTGGGCGCGGTAGGTGGTGCCGGTGGCAGTGGCTACTTCGGCTTGGCCCGGCTGCCAGCGAATTTCCTGTACCGGAGTGGCTAGGTGTACCACGGCGCCCGCAGCCTGGGCCTGCGCGGCCAGCCAGCTAAACAGCGGCCCGTAGCCGCCTACGGGGCGGGGCGAGTCTTCGGCACCACCTGCCTGCCACTCGTCGCGCAGGGCCCAGGAGCTCACGCGCTGTGCATCGGCCGCGTCGTAGCCCTCGGCAAACTGAATGGCGGTGGTGCGTAGTTCGGCGTGGTCGTCGCCCGGAAACTCTTGGTCTAAAAAATCGGTCAGTGGGAGGTCTTCTGGCAGGGCTTCCAGCTTGGCCAGCACGCGGGGTAGTTCCGCAAAGAAGTCGGCATCAGCCTGCGCCTCGCCATCCCGCACTATGTAGGTGCGCCCCGCAGTGTCCTGCCAGCCAATGCCCGCCTCGGCGAGCAGGGCGCGGGTGAGGGGTACTTCCCCGTGCATAAACTCGGCGCCTGCCTCAATGGCTCGCGTAAAGCCCGGCGGCGTGAGCGTGTGCGCCCGCCCCCCTAGGTAGTCGCGGGCCTCTACCAGCAGCACGCGCCGGCCCGCCTCGGCAAGCTGGCGGGCCGCTAGCAGGCCGGCCGCGCCCGCCCCAATAATGAGTACATCGGTATCGTAAATAGGGGAGCCAGTAGCCATGGTGCGGGTAGCAAATTAGTCCTGTAAAGAAAAGCCTGCGGGGCCGGAGTGCGCCCGCTGCTCAATGGTGGCCTAGGGGCTGGTTGGCCGTTACTTGATGCTGGTCAATAGCCTAGGTAGCCAGGAGGTACAGTGTACTAGGTGCTCTGGCGGGCGCAGGTGGTGGTAGCAAACACCAGCAACGGCGACAGCGAGCTACACCACCGGAACCGTGATGGAAAAGCAAAAGGCATCTGCCCCATTCAAAATAACTCTGTGCCAAGCACCCCGCGCGGTAGGTGGCTGGCCGCTGTTAAAATGCTTAAAATAGGGTGTGCTTACTTGAGCGTGCGGACTCAATTTGTCGCTTAGTTTGAAGATGATAGGTGGATTGCAAACTGGCTGTTTCCTTTGTGCGATACTGCTCTACTTTTCCTGCATGCACTTTGCTACTCTTGGCGCGGCGCTCCGCGCCGCAGCCATCATTGCCCAGGCTCCGCGCTCCGCACTGGCCGGCTGGCTGCTTGCCCTAGGTGTATTGGCAGCTACGCCTAGTCAGGGGCAAGCGCCTGCTCGCCCTATCGAGGTGATGGTGCTAGGCTGCGACCACCTGCACCAGCTCTACACTGCCCAACAACCTGGGTCGGATGTATTCAGCCCCAAGAAGCAGGCTGAGCTGGCCAAGCTGCGGGCGCAGCTGCGGCGCTTTCGGCCCGAGCTGATTATGGTAGAGGCCGAGCCCAAAGAGCAGCCGCAGCTAGATAGCTTGTACACGGCTTACCAGCAAGACCGCCTGCCACTCACTGCCTTGCCCTACGGGCGAAGCGAGCGCTATCAAATCGGGTTTGCGCTGGCCAAGGAGATGCACCTGCCCGCGCCGCAGGGCATCGACTACGCGGCCGCTACCTCCCAGGGGCTGCTGCGCACGGGCCGCAATATTGCGTTGTTTGAAAAGGGACTTAAGGAGCTGCAAACGGCAGCCCGGCCCCTCCGGCGCCAGGTGCAGCACGACAGTCTCTCGGTCTACGACTACATCGCGCTTATGAATCAGCCCGCCTTCGTGGCCCTGAGCCACCGGGCCATGTTCAACACGCCGGCCCTGGTAACGAGCGGCACGTTTGCGGCCAGTGGTATCAACACCAATGACCTAGGGCGGGTAGACACGGCCTACGTGGGCGCACACTACATCACGTTGTTCTACAACCGCAACCTGAAGATTTATTCCAACTTGCTGCGCATTCAGCAAAAGACCCGCGCCCAGCGCCTGCTAGTAGTGTTTGGCCAAAACCACGTGGGGGTGCAGGAAGAGTTACTAGGTGCCAACCCCAGCTACCGCGTAGTACCCGCGCACACCTACCTCAAGGCCCCGGTCGGGCGCCGGCTCAGGGTTAAAAAAGCCAGTTAGGGCTACCTAGGGGAGCTAAAGGCCGGCGCGGCTGCCGCTTCGAGGCGCTGAGCAAAGGCATTGACGATGTTGCGCAGCTTGAACTCATTGGCGTAGCTGCGGCCCTGCGGCGCACAACTCGTGTGCAAGGGGGTAGTTTGTTGCAGCCAAGCTACGGCCGCTTCCACGTCGTCGAAGAGGCTGATGGCGGTGTGCTGAAACAGATTTACTGCGTTGAGTATGTTGTTGCGCGCGCGCAGGGAAGGGGCTGCTACCCACGCCATTTGCTGGATGCCAGTGAGGGTAAAGGTTGGCATAAACTCGTTGGCCAGCCATGCCGATACCTCCCACGACACATTCGTGACCTGGGCGTTGCTGTTGAGCACGCGCGGGTAGTACTGACCCAAAAAACAGCGGGCAATGCCTAGGCAGGTGTGTTGTACGGCCTCCAATGTCAGCTCGCCTACCCAGTCTACAAAGGCCCACTCATTAGTTTTATCGTAGTAAACTTCCGCGCACAGAGTGGAGCACAGGTGTTGCAAAATCATGGTAGCCGAACAGCACGGCACCCCAAAGGTTTGAATCCCATTAGGTATTCAATCTATTAGTAGTTAAGTGCAAACACCAGGCAATGTATAGCTTACTGCTACTGCCTCCGCACCAGCTTTAGCGCCTAGGTCGCCTGGGCGCGGCTTCACTGCCTGAAGCCGTCTAGCTCCCGCTTACCCAGTGGCGAAGCTCCGTGACGCGGGGCTTGGGCACGATAATGCTTTCGGGGGCGGCGGGCTGCACGTGCACCAGCATCCGGCCGTTGTAGTGAGGTTCGAGGGCCGTCACGCTGGGGCGCGCCAGCAGCACCTGCCGGTTGGCCCTGAAAAATTGCCTAGGGTCTACCTGCGTCTCCAGCTCGTCGAGAGGTGTATCGAGGGTATAGTGCTGGCCTTCGAGCGTGGTTAGGCTTACCAGCCCATTGCGGATAATGAAGTGCGCCACCTCGGTAGCCGCCACCGGTATGAGCTTGGTTTTGAAAGGAACCAGCCAGCTAGTTTTGTAGGCGGGTGGGCTGCCCAGCTGCTGCACCGTGCGCAGCAAGGCGGCCAGGTTGGGCACGGCCTCGGCTGCGCAGTCGGTGTAGTGCTGGCGCAGGGCCTCGAACTTGCGCAGGCCATGCTGCAAGCCGTCGCGCGTGATGGGCTTCAGCAGATAGTCGATGCCATTGACCTGGAAAGCCTCCAGCGCGTGCTCGTCATACGCCGTGATAAAGATGACCGGGCTGCTTACCGGCACCCGCCTAAATATCTCAAAGCTGTTGCCGTCGGAGAGGTGAATGTCCATCAGGATGAGGTCGGGGGCGGGGTGCTCGGCTAGCCAGGCTACTGCCGTGGCCACCGACTCGGGCTGGCCCACTACCTGGGCCTCGGGGCGTAGCCCCAGCAATAAGCGCTCAATAGTGCGAGCCGTGCGGGGCTCGTCTTCGATAATAAGGGTAGTCACAGATTGATTACAATAAAGAAGCGGGTAGGGGAAGCAGTACGCAGAATTCTTGGTCGGTTTGCTCTACTAGCAAGTGCTGCTGATTGAGCAGGCGAATGCGGTTGGTGAGGTTGCTGAGGCCCGTGCCACTGCTCGCCACAGGCGAAAGGCGCGGGTAGCGCGGGTTGCACACCCGCAGCTGGTCGGCCGTGGCCAAGTTGATAGTAATGACCAAGGGCTGGCGGTGGCTGACAGTGTTGTGCTTCACTGCGTTCTCGACCAGCAGCTGCAAGGCCAGCGGCGGCAGCGGCCGGTTGAGCACCTCGGCGGGCAGGTCGATGTGCAGCGCCAGGCCCTCGCCAAAGCGCATTTGCAGCAAGTAAGCATACGAGCGCACAAAGGCCAACTCCTCGTGCAGGGGCACGGTCATTTGCTCGCCGTGGCGCAGCAGGTAGCGATACACCTGGGCCATTTCGTTCACGAATCGCTCGGCCGCGGCCGGCTCGTCATAAATCAGCCCCCCTAGGGTAGAAAGTGAGTTGAATAAAAAGTGAGGGCTAAGCTGCTGCTTGAGGCTTTCGTAGCGCGCCTGCAACTGCTCGTGCTTGAGCAATTCGATTTCCAGCGCCAGGTAGCGGCTGCGCTCTACTAGCTCGATGCCCAGCTGGCACGACAGGCCCACGATGGTAACCACCTGGGCCAGCGTGAGTAGCAGGGTAATAGAGGGCTTGTCTAGGTTGATACCCAGCGAAGAATCGAGGTAGTAGCGGCCAAGGCTATAGCAGGTAACGAGCACCGCCGTAAGCACCGCCCGGAGCCCACGGTCGGTTGCCAACGATTGGCGGGCAAACCAGCGCTGCAGCTTACTAGGGTGATAGCGCAGCAAAAAGTGCAGCCAAAACTGAATCTGAAAGATTAGAATGGCATTGAGGAACAACAGCAGCGCCTCGCTCAGGGTGGCGTAGCGCCGCGGCAGCACACCCGTGGGCAGCGCAATCAGGCCAAAAACCAGCGAGATAGCGAGCGCAATAAGCAAGTAGGCCCGCTGCGACAGCATTACTGGCACCACCGTCTGGGGCAGGCCCAGGCGCGGCATAGCCAAGCTACTCATGATAGGTACTGATTGATTCATAGAGTCGACAAAAGATAAACAGCCACCGCTAGCCGCTAGCGCAGCCCTACCAGCGCCGGCAAGGCAGCGCAAGGAGGTGGGCGGCACCTAGGCCTAGGGCCAGTGCCAGTAGGTAGATTTTGCCGATGGCCAGGGCGTGGCAGCTACTGCCCAGTTCCTCGCCGCGCCCTAGGGACATGAACAAGGAATGAGTTAAACGGCAAAGAAGGCCGCTATTTACCTCAAAAAGCCAACTTCGGGGCTGAATAGACTCAATTGGGCTCTGAGTGAACCCAAGCGTGTGCCGAACCTGCCCGGTTGGTGCGCAAACGTGGGCGCCCCTACTAGCTAGCAGCAGGCAAAAGAGGCAGCAGGAGCCCAGGAAGCCCACTATTAGCCCCCTATAGTCAATTGCATCCTAAAAAAAAACTGAATAAGTCAATTTAAGCGCTGAATGCGTCAGACAAGTGGCTGAATCTACCTAATTAGTGAGTGAAAGGAACTAATAAATGCTGCCAAACGGCCGAGTTTAGGACTTAACCAAAACCCACATGGCGAGTCATGCGTTCAGGGCCTAAATCAGTGGAGCCATCAGAAGCTCAACTATACGATTAGCTACGCTAGTAATCTAATGATAATTGGCGGTAGCCGGGCACTACTCTTGTTGCCTCCTCGTAGGGGCTGTAGCTGCATCAGCAGCCATAGCTCCACCCTTGCTTTTTACACTATTTCTCAACCTTCTGTTCAGCCTATATGAACCACTCAGCTTGTAAAGCTACTCTATTAGGGCTTGGGCTGCTGGCTACCGCCAGCGCACACGCTCAAACTGCCGAACGCAAAACCTCCATTGGCCTGCACGCCAACGCCACCCAGTACCGTGGCGACCTAGGCAATTCCTTCTGGAAGTGGGATAACATGCCCTACAGCGGCGGTATCGACATCACGCAGTACATCGGTCGCTGGCTCGACTTGCGCTTGGACCTGGACTACACCCGGCTGCGCTTCCCGCTAGATGGCAACGTCGGCACGGGTGCACGCTTCAAAGCACAGATGTACCAGGCTGGCCTAGGCTTCAAGTTGAAGCTGCCAGTGAAGGATAGCTTCTTCCTGCACCCTTATCTGTTGGTAGAGCCGCAGTACTCGTGGGTACTGTCTGACCGTTACGCTACGCCTACGGCCCCCAACAACTTCACCCGCTTCGGCACCTTCGGGGGCCACGTAGGTGGCGGCCTCGACTTCCACTTGGGCGAGTCAGCCGTTTTCTACGTGCAAGCCACGCAGGCTTACCTGCAAGCCAGAGATGGCCGCCTCGATGGGGTTGACAACAACGCCACTACGTTCTGGGATAAGAAGGACCGCTACCTGCAATTCACGGCTGGTGTGCGTGCTAACCTAGGCAAAGCAGCCGATGCAGACGGCGATGGTGTATCGGACAAAAAGGATAAGTGCCCCGACACCCCTACCGGTGTAAAAGTGGACATGAACGGTTGCCCCATTGATACCGACGGTGACGGCGTAGCTGACTACCTCGACAAGTGCCCCGACGTAAAAGGCGTTGCTAGCCTGCAAGGCTGCCCCGATGCCGACGGCGACGGCGTAGCTGACAACGACGACAAGTGCCCCAACACCCCCGCTGGTGTGAAAGTAGACGCAAGCGGCTGCCCGCTTGATAGCGACGGTGACAAAGTGCCCGACAACCTCGACAAGTGCCCCAACACCCCCGCCGGTGTGCAGGTAGATGCCAATGGCTGCCCACTCGACCGTGACGGCGACGGTGTACCTGACTTCCAGGACCGCTGCCCCGACCGTGCCGGCCCCGCCAGCAACAAAGGCTGCCCTGAGATTAAGGCCGAGCAGAAGAAGGTCCTCAACGAGGCTACCAAGTACATCCAGTTCGACTTCAACAAGGCCACCCTGCGTTCTTCGTCGAATGCTCGCCTCGACCAGATGGTAAGCATCCTCAACGAGTACCCAGACTACTCGCTCTCCATTGCTGGCCACACCGACAGCAAAGGCGATGACAACTACAACCTGCGTTTGAGCTACGACCGCGCTGCTTCGGCCCGCAAGTACATGCTCGACCACGGTATCCCCGCTGAGCGCATCGAGGCTCGTGGCTATGGCGAAACCAAGCCAATTGCCGACAACAAGACGGCCGCTGGCCAGGCACTGAACCGCCGCGTAGACTTCGACCCTTTCCTGACCGGCGAAACCAACGCTGCTGAAACCAAGTACGGCCCTGCTCCTACCATCTCGGAGCTGAAAGCCGCTGGCAAGCCAGTGCCTACCCGCAAGCCCGTGAAAAAGGCTCCGGCTAAGAAAGCACCTGCTCGCAAAGCTGTGCGTCGCTAAGCCCCTAGGGTGCTTCACCCGCCACAAAAAGCCCCACCTGCATAGCGCAGGTGGGGCTTTTTTGCTTTTAGCCAATGCCTAGGGGTGGGGCCCTTTGTGGCGGTTGGCTGAGCAGTGTAGCCCGCCGACCCCAGAATTATCATGCACTTTTGTCCTTATATGGCTGATTCTGATTCTCCCTCCCGCTATGCGCGAGCCCTAGCGTGGTTCGACCACACCTTTATTCAGCCGCTGTACACGGCCCGCGTGCGGCGGCTCATTCTGCAAAGCTTCCCCTTCTGGATTGCCTCGCTGCTGACTGGCCTCATGGCAGTGGGCTACGAAAAGCTTTTTGGCTGGGCCGAGGAAGTCAGCTTTGGGTGGCTGCGCCAGATGCCGCTGCTCGCCTTTGGCCTCACGCCATTAGCTTTTCTGCTTTCGTGGGTGTTGGTAAAGCAGTTTGCGCCGGCGGCTCGCGGTAGCGGCATCCCGCAGGTAATGGCTGGCATCGAGCTATCCAACCCAGTGCAGCACCGGCACACCGCGTACTTGCTGAGCCTGCGAGTGGCGCTGGTCAAGGTTTTCAGCAGCGTAGTATTGCTCCTAGGGGGGGGCGTTATTGGGCGCGAGGGGCCAACCATTCAGGTGGCCGCCGCCATTTTTCGGGCTATCAATCGCCTCCAGCCGCCGGGTTGGCCGCAGCTCTCGCGCCAGATTGCATTGGTCACGGGTGGCGCGGCGGGCTTGGCCGCGGCCTTCAATACGCCGCTGGGCGGCATCGTGTTTGTGGTCGAGGAGCTAACGCAGATTCACCTCTCGCGCTTTCGGATGGCGGTGTTCAGCGCCGTTATTATTGCTGGCCTCACGGCCCAGCAGTTTTTGGGCTCTTACCTCTACCTAGGCTTCCCCAAAATCACCTCGCCCGCCGGCTGGTACCAGGTGCTAGTGATGGTGGCGGCCGTGGTGTGCGGCTTGGCGGGGGCATTTTTTGCTAAAACCCTGCTCTGGCTCAATGCCTACCGCAAGCGGTTTGCTACGCCGCTGGCCCAGGCTGGCTGGGTAGTGAGCTGCGGGCTTGTGCTCGCTACCTTGGCGTATGTAGTGGGGCCCGATGGCGTGGGCACTGGCAAGCCGATTATCAACCGATTGCTGTTTCAGAATAGCGGCGTCACGCCGGGCTACTTGTTCCCGGTGCGCTTTGCGGGTATGGCCCTGAGCTACAGCAGCGGCGGAGCTGGCGGCGTGTTTGCTACGTCGCTAAGTGCGGGGGCGCTGCTCGGCGATGTAGTAGCCCAACTAGCCGAGGTGGCCGTGGCCGACCGCAATCTTATCATTCTGGTGAGCATGGTGGGCTTCCTCACGGGCGTGGTGCGCTCGCCGTTCACGGCCGCTATTCTGGTGCTGGAAATGACGGACCGGCACTCGGCCATTTTTCAGCTGCTCATTGGTGCGCTGCTGGCTCAGGCCGTGGCTGCCCTCGTAGACCCGCACTCGCTGTACGAGCATTTGCGCCAAGGATTCATTCGCGAAACGCTGCACAAAGATGAGCCTGCCGCCCGGCCCGCTGCCCCGCAGCCCTAGGCTGCGCAGCGGGCATCAGTGCGCGCCCTAGGGCGGCAGGTGACCCAGCTTATTGGTACTACCCACCAATGCCCCCGGTGTCACCCTTCGGCTGGTTGTCGATAGTGCTGGCAGGCTTGTTGGCCCCTAAGAACCACGTAAAACCGAGGTAGCCCACGCGCGTTTCATACTTGGTTTGCAAGTCGGCAGTAAGCCCTGCGGCACCTAGCTGGGTGTACTGGCGGCGCGTGTTAAAGAGGTCGCTAACGCGCAGCGTGAGAGCTGCACGGTCGCGGAACAGGCGCTGGCGCACGGCTACATCTACACCGTATACCGCTAGCACGCGGCCCTGCGGCACCACCAGTGGGGCGCGGTAATTGCCGCTGAGCTGCACGGCCAGCGTCTTGGTTGGGCTGAAGGTGTTGAGCAGATACGCCGTGCCAGTAAAGTTGGCGCGAGTGCCGTCGCCGGAGTAGCTGGCCACTTGGTTGCGGTAGAAAGAGCCATTGGCAATAAGCTTCCACCACTTGGTCACAGTCTGCGTCAGCGAGAGCTCCAGGCCGTAGCTAGCCGTCTGGCCAAAATTGGCGTAGCTCGTGCGAGCAATAAAATCGGGCTGGCCACTCAGGCGGGTCGCCAGCGTGTCGATGGTGCGCAGGCTCTGAATAGATTGGCTGGCAAAGCGCCCGAAGAGCGTGGTGTTGAGCGTTGTAGACTTCCAATTTACTTGGTGCCCTAGCTCAGCCACGTGCATGTACTCGGGGCGCAAGTCGGGGTTGCCTACTACATAGTTGCGGGCATCGGAGTAGATAGGCAGGGCAATGAGTTGCAGAAAATTAGGCCGGTTTAGGCGGCGCGAATAGCTGAGCTGAAGACGCTGGTCGTGGGGCAGCGTGCGCGCCACCGTGGCCGACGGAAACAGGTTGAAAATGCGCTGGCTGGCCGAGCCAGTGGGCTCTACCTGGGCTTGCAGCCCAGTAAACTCGGCCCGCAGGCCCGCCTGGTAGTCCCACAGGCCAGCTTTGTGCTGGTAAGTGCCGTAGGCTTGCGGAATAACCTGCCGGTAGTGATAGCGGTACGAGCCGGCTTCTTGCAGCACAAACTCCCCACCGGCTACTGGCTGCACCGAGTAGTCGGCCGTGCCAGGTGTCACCATTGCATCGGTCTTCAGGCCCGCGCCCCAGCGGCGCTTGTCGCCTAGGGGGTGTACATAGTCTACCTGCGCCGAGGGCAGGTGGATGGTCACGTCGAGTAGCTGCCGGCGCGCCTGCCGGGCGTAGCTGGCGGGCCCATCCAGCACGCGCTGCTCGGTGGTGACGGTGCCGCCATCTAGGGTATAGGTGGCACTGGCTGTTAGCTCGCGGCCGGGGTGGGTAGCCCAGGTGCGGCGATAGTTGCTCGAAACACGCATGGTGTAGAGGTCGTCAGTTTCCAGGTTCTGGTTTTGCAGCCTGATGGTGGGGGCGGTGTCACGTGCGAGTAGAGTCGCAAAGTCGCTGGTTTGGCGCAGGTCGTTCTTGTACAGCTCGGCGGTCAGGGTCAGGCTTTGGTCGGGGCGCAGGGCGTAGTCCACACCTAGGCGCAGAGCTTCGTTGGCTTGGTGGCGAGTGGTGCGGCCGGTTTGGTCGGTGCTGGTAGTGCGGCCCTCAGCCGTGGCTACCTGCTGCAAAGCTGAGCTACCGCGAAACTCATTGTTCAGCCCATTTGCGTTGCTATAAAAATTGAACTTACCCGCCTTGCGGCCCAGGCTAAGCGAGGCGCTGTACTTGTCGCGGGTGCCCACGGTGGCCAGCGCTTCGCCGTTCCAGCCTTCCTGACTTTGCTTTTTTTGCACCAGATTAATGATGCCGCCCGCACCCTGGGCCGAGTACCGCGCCCCCGGGTTAGTGATAACCTCAATGGTTTCGAGGCGACTGGCGGGCAGCTGGTCGAGGCGCAGGCTGCTAGGTGCGGGCTTGCCATCGAGGTAAAGCGTGACGCCCGAGTTGCCGCGCAGGCTGACTTGCCCATTCTCATCCACGGCCACGGAGGGCACCTTTTGCAGCACATCGGCTGCCGTGCCGCCCGCGCTGTTCAGGTCTTTGCTTACGTTGATAATCTTCTTATCTAGGTCATCAATGATAGCTGCTTTCTCGCCTTGCACTACCACGCTACCGAGCTGCACGGCCGCTGGCGCCGCCAGCCACTCGCCCAGGCTGACCGCTGGGGTAGCCGCATTCAGCGTGACCGACCGGCGGGCGGTCCGGTAACCTAGGGCCTCGGCCCGCACTAGGTAGCTTCCCCGCAGGACTTTTGCTAGTACAAAGGTGCCGTTATCAGCCGTTTGGGTGTTGGCTACTACGAGCGAGTCGGGCAGCCGCAGTAGCAAGACGTTGGCAAAGGGCAAGGGGTGGTGCGTGGCCTGGTCCAGCAGCGTGCCCGATACTTCGCCTAGAGCCTGCCCAAAAGCTGCGCTAGGTACCAAGCCAACCGCCAATAGCACCAACAACGCGAGCCTCCCAAGCCGCTGCCTACCTAGGTACCCTGCCGGTGAGTAACCAGGAAATTGGCAGAGTAGCCACGAAGCCACTGCTGCCCCGCATCTCAAAAACGCTTGAATAGCAGTGATTATTGCAATGCAAGCTACCAGGCAATACCTAGTAAAAAATGCTGAGTGTACTGGCTGATTCATCAGAGTAGGGGGTATAGTGACTGAAAAAGAATGGCTGAGCTAAGGCAATAGCTTCCTCACCCAGCTACCACTAGGGCGGGCAAAGGGACCAGAAAATGCTAGCCGGAGAGGGCTAGGTAAGGTTACTTCGCTTGGCGGCGCAGAAAAAGGTAGTAAGTAAAAAAGCCGGCGGCGGTACTGAAAAGCAGAATGATAAGGGAGTGAATACCTAGGGGCAAGTACCACGTGCACGCCATAAGCCCCAGGCCAGTGCTGAGGAGCAGCGCCACCCACTTCACTACTTTGTTCTGCTCATCCTGTGGGCCAGGCAGCAGGCGCTCAACGATGCTTTCCGAAACGGCTGCCGCTACTATTTGCTTCTTCAACAAGTAGTTCAAGACCAATTTTATGGCGGCCAACACAAAGTAGCCGAGCAAAAAAAGCGCTAGTCCCGGCAGAAAGACGTGTCTCGCCAAATCCAAGGTGTTATCGTCGAGAACCGGTACCAAGGCGGGCTGCGCTTGGGCTCCCCAGGTGGTCAGGCAAAGAAGCAGAAGCAGCCAAAAACGTTTCATAGGTCGGACCAGGTGACGGTATGGGATGAGACCGGCCAGTGCCCGTCATGTTGCAAAAAAATTACGAAAAAGTGAGCAGGCGTATTTGGCGGCGGTGCCGAGCCAGCAGCTCTAGGGCCTGCCCAGCCACGACGAAGCCAGCCACCACCGCCAGCCCAGCTCCCAGCCCGGTCTGCAAGCCTTGAAACACCGGCCCCAGCATGCCGCCGAATAAGACCACAAAGGCCCCCACGACGCCGAGCACAAGGACGGCCACCAACCCGAGAACCCAGGGAAAAGCAGGTTTCGACCTGGGTAGCTGGGCCAATACAGCCGCCGCAAGGTCGAACTCAAACGCGGGCTGCGGGAGGTGGGCCGTGGCGGCAAACAGCTGCTGGTAAGCAGCTAACCGCGCCTGGCAACGGCGGCAATCGTGCAGATGGGCTACCGCCGCCGCTGGTAGCGGGGCGGCATCAGCAGCCAGTTGCAAGTCAGCGTCAGAGAGATGGAGCGTCATAAGTCGTCGCGTTGATGAGTAGCTAGTAGGCGTTGTTTCAGTAGTTTTCGGGCCCGAAAAAGGTAGTTTTTCACCGTCCCGTCGGGTAAAGAGGTTATTTGAGCAATTTCCTCATAGCTCAATTCCTGTTGGTGATAGAGGGCTATCAGCGTGCGGTAGAGTGGGGGGAGCTGCTCGATGGCCGCACTCAAAATACTGGCTAGGTCTTGGTCAAAAAGGGCTGTTTCCGGGTCATAGTCCGGTCCGGCCACGAGGGTGGGCGGGGCCCGACGGCCTTCCTCCGACGGGTCGTCCGGTGGCGGCTCCGATAAGTCCACCAGTACCAGCTGCTTTTTCTCTAGGTAGTGCAGGCAGGTGTTATAAGCAACCTGGCCGACCCACGTCGAGAACTTGGCCTGAAACTTAAACCCGGCCAAATTCTTGAAAACTTTCAGATAAACCTCTTGGGCGACGTCGGGGCGGTCGGCCGGGTGGCGAATCATCTTGAATACCAGCTGCGTGACCAGGCCCTCCGTGCGCCGCACGAGCTGCCCAAAAGACGCAGTATTGCCCCCCAGTACCTGCGCAACAAGCTGCTGGTCTGTTGTATGAGGGGTGGGCGAGTGGCTCATCTACGCATGAGACCGGCTAGCCGATAAGATGTTGCACCGGTGCCTTGCTACCGCTAAAAATAACCAAGGCAGTAGGGCGCCAGCCTTTGCCCAACTAGCCTAGACGCCGCCCGCGCCATCCGGAAGTATGCAGAAGCCGCTAGTGCTTTGCGTATAGCACGACCAGGGCGCCCAGCTTCTGAAGATTAGTGCGCTTATCTTTTTTGCGCTTAGCACTGTTATAACTAATTCAAGCACTACTCAAGCAGAAGCAGGGGCGTCTTACCTGACGTTCCTGCGGTCAGATTACGTCAGGTAAGTGCTATTCAACTAGCTTAGTTGCAGCGCTACTAGGTTTCCGTTTCACCCTTACTATTTTCGATGAGTCAACCAGCCCCGCCTTCGCCCAGCCCCAATCGTTTTGTAGCCCTTCTTTCCCGTGCCGGGCTCGACTGGTTTTTGCTGGCGCTGCTGAGCGTGGTGGGGTTGGCCTACTGGCAGCCCGGCCTGGGTAGCAAAGGCAGCCCCATGCCGTGGCACTTGATTACGACGGTGGGCGTGGCGCTGGTTTTCTTCTTTTATGGCCTGAAGCTGAACCTAGAAAAGCTGCGCGAAGGCATGCGCAACTGGCGGCTGCCAGTCGTGGTGCAGCTCACTACCTTCGTCTTGTTTCCCGCGCTAGCCCTGTTGGTAAAGCCGTTTTTCGGAGCTGAGAAAGCCGAGCTGCTGTGGCAGAGCATTTTCTTTCTGTGCGCGCTGCCCAGCACGGTTTCTACGTCGGTGGTGATGGTGAGCATTGCGGGCGGCAACCTGCCGGCCGCCATTTTCAATGCCAGCTTATCTAGCCTGCTGGGCATTGTGCTCACGCCGCTGCTTACCAGCTTGTTTTTGCACACCGGCACGGGCGGTAGCCAGCTGTGGGGCTTGGCCGCGCAGCTGCTGTGGCAAGTGGTGCTGCCAGTAGGAGCCGGTATTTTGCTCAACTCGCGTTTCGGCGCGCTGGTAGACCGCCACAAGGCTGGCCTGCGCTATTTCGACCAGATTACCATTCTGCTCATCGTCTTCACGGCCTTCTGCGAGTCGTTTGCCGAGGGTATTTTCAGCAGCTACGAGCCCGCCGATATTGTAAAATTGAGCGCGGGCCTGATGGGCCTGTACCTGTTGGTATTTGCCCTGGTGTGGGGCCTGAACCGGACGCTCAACTTCTCGCGGGCCGACAATATCACGGCCGTGTTTTGCGGCTCTAAGAAGTCCTTGGTGCACGGCAGTGTCATGGCCAGCTTGCTCTTCCCCACCAGTACTGCCACGGGGCTTATTTTGCTGCCGCTCATGCTCTACCACGCCCTGCAAATTATCCTGGCCAGCAGCATGGCGCAGTACCTAGGGCGGCAGAATACAGCCAGCAGTTAACAGATACCTAGGCTACCTCATACTAAAGGGGGTAGGCTGTCGCACCGACAGCCTGCCCCCTTTAGTATGTAGGCCTCACCCACTTGGTACCTAGGGGCGCTGTAGCTCTAGCCGGGCGCTCGCTTGCTCCTGGCGGCGGCGGTAGCCCTGGTGCGTGCGCTCAAAAATGAGCGGGAAGATGAACAGCGTGAGCACGGTCGAGGTCACTAGGCCGCCGATAACCACGATAGCCAGCGGCTTCTGCGTTTGGGAGCCGATGCCGGTGCTGATGGCCGCCGGAAACAGGCCAATGGCCGCCATCATGGCCGTCATGAGCACCGGCCGAATGCGCGAGGTAACGCCCTCGTAGATGGCCTCGTCGAGCTGCATTTTCTTCTGAATATTCTGCTTGAAGACGGTGATGAGAATCACGCCGTCCTGAATGCAGATGCCGAAGAGCGCAATGAAGCCAATGCCCGCCGAGATGCTGAAGTTGGTGTGCGTGAGCAGTAGCGCCGCGATGCCGCCCGTGATGGCAAAAGGTACGTTGAGCAGCACCAGCCCGGCATCCTTCATGTTGCCGAAGAGCACGAATAGGATAAAGAAAATGAGCAGCAGCGAAATGGGCACCACCACGGCCAAGCGCTCGGTGGCGCGCTGCTGGTTTTCGAAGTCGCCGGCCCAGGCGTAGGAGAAGCCCTTGGGCAGCGGCACCCGGGCATTCACCTTGCGCTGTGCCTCCTCGATGGTAGAGCCCATGTCGCGGCCACGCACCGAAAACTTGACGGCAATGAAGCGCTCGGTGTCGTCGCGGAAGATGAGCGAGGGGCCCGTCAGCAGGTTGAGCCGGGCTATTTCGCGCAGCGGAATCTGCGAGCCGTTGAGGGTGGGCACCATCAGGCGGCCGATTTCCTCCTCGGTTTTGCGAAACTCGGGCTGGTAGCGGATGCGGATGCCAAAGCGCCGCTCGCCCTCGTAGAGCTGCGAAGCCTCCTTGCCGCCGATGGCCATTTCGACCACCGCGTTGGCGTCGGATTTGCTCACGCCGTAGCGGGCCATGCGCTGCTCATCCAGCTCCACGTGCAGCTCGGGCTGGCCTAGGTTGCGCACCACGCCTAGGTCCTCGATGCCGCGCACACCCTTCAAAATAGCGTATACGCTGTCGGCCTTCTGGTCAATAAAGGTGAGGTCGTCGCCGTAAATTTTTACCGCGATGGAGCCCTTCACGCCCGATACTGCCTCTTCCACATTGTCCTGAATGGGCTGCGAGAAGTTGAACACCACCGTGGGCAAAATGGCGTGCAGCTTGTGCTGCATACTGTCTATGAGCGCCTCGCGGTAGGCCGGGTTTTTTAGCTCCGGAATGTGCTTGGTCACGACGTGAAACTCCACGTTGTAGAAGCCCGTGGGGTCGGTGCCATCGTTGGGGCGGCCGGTTTGGCTGAGCACCTGCTCTACCTGCCGAAACGACCCTAGGGTCTGGCGCATGCCTTGCGTGAGCTGCACCGATTTTTCCAACGAAATACTCATTGGCAGCGAGGCCCGCACGTAGAGCGAGCCTTCGTCGAGCTGCGGCAAAAACTCGGTACCTAGAAGCCGAAACGCCCCGATGCCTACCACCAGCCACACGGCCGCAAACGTCAAGCTCACGGCCTTGTGCGCATACACGCGCCTAAAAATCGCCAGGCTGTTGCGCGTCACGAAGTTGATAAACGGGTTGTTTTTCTCCCGCACGTTCTTGTTCAGCAGCATGCTAGCCAGCACCGGCACCAGTGTGAGCGTGGTAATGAGCGCCCCGAGCAGGGCAAAGCCCAGCGTCCAGGCCAGCGGCGAAAACATCTTGCCCTCTACTTTCTCAAACGAGAAAATGGGCAGCAGCGCCGTGATGATGATGAGCTTGGCCGTGAAGATGGTTTTGCCCATCTCAGCTCCAGTTTTGCGGATGAGGCGCAGCTTGGCCAGGCGGTTAAATTTCTCCATGCCCACCTTGTGGGCTAGGTGGTCGAGGGCCACGAAGATGCCTTCCACCATCACCACGGCGCCATCCACGATGATGCCGAAGTCGATGGCGCCCATGCTCAGCAGATTGGCCGACATGCCGCGCAGCCGCAGGCAAATAAAGGCAAACAGCAAGGCCAGCGGAATCACTACCGATACTACTACCGTGGTGCGCCAGTCGGCCATAAAGAGCAGTACCACCAGCGTCACCAGCACAATACCCTCCACTAGGTTGTGCTGCACTGTGCCCACGGCGTAGCCAATGAGCGTTTCGCGGTTGTAGAAGGTCTTGATTTTGACGCCCGCCGGCAGTGTTTTTTCGTTCAGCTCGGTCACCTTGGCATTTAGGCGCTTGATGACCTCCGAAGGGTTTTCGCCCTTGCGCATCACTACAATGCCTTCTACCACGTCGGGGTTGCTACCTAGGCCCACCTGGCCTAGGCGCGGCAGCGCCGACTCGCGCACGTCGGCCACGTTGCGCACCAAGATGGGCGTGCCCTTCACGTTCTTGATAATGATGGTACGGATGTCCTCCATCGTGCCCAGCAGGCCGATGCCACGCACCACGTAGGCCTCGTCGTTTTTCTCGATAATGTCGCCGCCCACGTTGATGTTAGAGCGCGCCACCGACTCGTACACATCGAGCGGCGTGATGTCGTACTCGGCCAGGCGGCGCGGGTTGATGCTGATTTCGTAGCTCTTCACTTCGCCGCCAAAGCTGTTGACATCGGCCACGCCGGGCACGGCCTTGATGCGGCGGTCGATGACCCAGTCCTGAATGGTTTTCAGCTCGCGCACATCGTGGTTGCTGCTGGCCAGGGTGTAGCGAAAAATCTCGCCGGTAGGGCCGTAGGGCGGCTCCACTTCGGGCTCCACGCCCTCGGGTAGCGTGGCCGAAGGCAGCAGGTTGTTGACCTGCACCCGAGCAAAAGCGTTGTCCACGTCGTCGTCGAACACCACCTTCACCACCGACAGCCCGAAGAGCGTAGTCGAGCGAATGTTAGTTTTCTTCTGCGCTGGGTTCAGGGCCACCTCAATGGGCAGCGTAATGAGCTTCTCGATTTCTTCGGCCGAGCGCCCCGGCCACTGCGTGATGATGGTGACCTGCGTATTGGTCACGTCGGGGAAGGCATCAATGGGCGTACGGCGGTAGCTAAAAAGCCCCGCCGCCACCACCAGCGCCGTGCAGAAGAAAATAAAGTAGCGGTTCCGAAGCGAAAAGCCCAGAATGCCGTGGATGAACTTGTGCATAATAAGTGAGCTAAGGCCCCTCCCAGTAAAAGGGTAGGGGTCTTAACCTATTGATTCAATGTATGGTAAAGTAGTAGCGCGTTGCGCGACACCACACGCTCGCCGGGCTCCACACCACCCTTGAGGTAGGTGTAGCCGCTGGCGGTGCCGGTCGCTTCCACGGCGCGAGTTTCGATGTGCTGCCGGTCGCGGAACACCAGCACGTAGCTGCGGCTGCGCTCAAACACCAGCGCCGACGACGGCACGCTGAGTTGGCGCCCGCCCGTGGCCGACACCACCGTGACGGTGGCAAACATCTCGGGCTTCAGCTTATTACCGGGGTTTTGCAGTGGCACGCGCACGGTCAGTACCCGGCTTTCGGGGTCGAGGGCGCTGAAAGCCGGGTCGATTTTGCCCGTGGTGGGCTCGTTGGGGAAAGCCAAGGTTTGTACCACCGCCGGCGTGCCCGGCTGCACGCGGGCAATGTCGTCTTCGTACACGCTGGCCAGCGCCCACACCGTGTTCAGGTCAGAGATAGTGAAGATGGGCTGGTCGTTGTCGGAGCGCAGCTGGGTGCGCGGGTTCACAGCCTTTTGCACCACGAAGCCCGCGGCCGGCGCTTTCACGAGGTAGCGCGCACCGTGCTGGCCCGGCTGCGCTCCGTAGATGGCCCCAATTTGGCGGTTTTTCTGCACTTCGGCCTGGGCGCTGCGTACTTCCTGCTGCGCCACCTGGTACTCGCGCGCCGAGGCTAGACCATCTTGGAACAGCTCCTTGGTCGAGGTCAGCGCCTGCCGGGCCTTGGCCAGCTCCACCGTGGCGGTGGTGGCTTCCGAGCGGAAGGTGGCAATGTCGGTGCTCTCAATTTCGGCTAGCAGCTGGCCCGCTTTCACGTACTGCCCCAGCGTCACGGGCACTGCTGTCACGATGCCGCCCACCAGCGGAAATACCTTATTCACCCGCGATTCGTCGTAGGCAATTTTGGCGGTCAGCTTTAGCTCCTTCACCACCGGGCGCTGGCGCACGGTATCTAGCGCAATGCGCGCCAGCAGCGAATCGGAAACCACGGCCGCCGTCGGCGCAGTGGCTACCGCAGGCACATTGGCCGGCTGCTCCGAGCAGGCCGCGAGGCTAGCCACCGCCAGCAGCAAGCCCAGTAGGAGGGAGCGTATAGAAAGGAAATAATAGCGTGGCATAAGTGGGGTGATTCGGAGGTAAAAGGCTGGGGGCTGGGGCATCTAGCCCCGGCACAGTAGGCTGCGGCTACCCAAGCGACCGAGCGGAGGCTAGTAGCTGAATACCGACTGGCCAAGCTGCTCATTGAGCTTGTCAAAGGCGTTGAGGCGCTCGGCGCGGCTCTGGTTAAGCTGGATGACGCTGGTCTTGTAGGAGTCGAGAAAGTCCAGGAATTCCAGCAGGCTGATGGCTTTGCGCTGGTAGCTGCGCAGCACGCCATCAAATAGCTGCTCGGCATCGGTGAAGTAGCCGGGCGGAAAGGCATTGGACAGGCGTTCGGCTTCCTGAGCCTTGCGGTAGGCCTCTTGCACCTGGCTCACCACGGTGGCGTCTTGTTGGTTCAGAGCCTGTTCACTGCCCTGACGCTGCGCCTCGCTCAGGCGAATGTTGCCCTGGTTGCGGTTGAAGAGCGGCACCGGCAGGCCCACCGTAAGGCCAGTGTAGTGCTTGCCCACGGCCCCGTTGTGGTCGTAGAAGGTGCCCACCGTGAGGTCGGGCACGGCCAGCGCTTTTTGCAGGCCCACGTTCTGCTCTTGCTGGCGCACGGTGGCCGTAGCAGCCTTCAAATCGGGGCGGTTGGTGCGAGCGGTTTCCAGCGCTTGCGCCAGCGGCAAGGCACCTAGGCTTAGCTTGTCGGGGGCATCGGCGGGCAGCACGGGACGCAGGATGCGCGGCTGGCGGCTGCCCAGCAGCAGGTTCAGCTCGGCCTGGTCTTCGCTGATGTCATTGCGCAGGTCTTTCAACTCGCTTTCCAGCTCAAAAAGCTGGCTTTTCAGGCGCACTACTTCTTTCAGGGCCACGTTGCCGAGCTCGTATTGGCGCTGCGTAATGGTGAGCGTGCGTTGCAAGGCGCTTATCTGCCGGGCGTACATGGCCTGCGTCTGCTGGCGGTAGTAGAGTGTCACGAAGTTTTCGCGTAGCTCGTAGCGCAGCGTGCGCAGCAGGTCGGCAAACTCCAGCTCGGCAATCGCCACGCCCGTGCGGGCATAGTCGATACTGCGGCGGCGCTTGCCACCTAGGCGAATGAGCTGCTCCACGCCGGCCACTACCTGAAACCGGTCTTCGTTATGCTCAAAAAAGCGCCCGTTATTTGGGTTGTATACGTTGCGCTCCAGCGAGATTTCCGGGTTGTCGAACAGGCGCGCCTGCAACACCTCGGCCTGCGCGGCTGGGACGTTGAAGCGCTGCGCCAACAGGGCAAAATTGGTGGTCAGAAACGTGGCTTCGGCCTCGGGCAGGGTCAGGGCTAGGGTATCAGCCAGCACCGGCGCCACCGCGAGGGCCGGCCGCATCGGCGACTGCGCCAGGCTTGGTAAAATACCGGATATAATTAGCAGTAGGGTGCCAATTAAAAAGTTGATTTGCATAATCTTAGGAGTGACTCCCAAAGGACAATGCAAAATTACCGGCCCTACTTAGGGCTCAGATTATAGCCCTATTAGAAGGGTATTAGAAGGAGATTAGAACGTGCGCCTAGCCCGGTGTTACTGCTCTAGGGCGGAGTTTTTCGTGTCTACCCGGCGGTACATTATCAGCTCTACTTGCTGGGCTAGCTGGTCGTCGAAGGGGTGGCGCGCCAAGTAAAATTCCTCGTAGAACGCCTTGATGAAAGCCGTCAGCGGCGTGGCAATGAGCGCCCCCGGCAGGCCAAAAGCTGAGGCCATTACCAGCATCAGAAACAGCGACGAAACTGGGTGCAGGTTCATGGTAGACGCGCGCACGCGCGGCATCACTAAGTCGCCCATTAGCTCATTCAGTAGCAAATAGAAGAGCGCTACCCACAGGGCAGTGGTGGGGTCGATGGCCAGGGCCACAAGCACGGGCGGGGCGGCCATGAGGTAAGGCCCGATTTTGGGCACTAGCTCGGAGAAAAACGCCAACGCGGCCCATACCCACACACCCGGTACGTCCATGAGGTGTAGGAAAATAGCCGTGAGCACAGCCTCCAAGCTGCCCACCACCACGTTCGACCACATCCAGCCAATAACCATCTTCGACGACTTACCTAGGGCGCGCGCCGCCTGCTCGCGCTTGCTACCCGGAAACAGCGAGAGGTAGAGCTTGAACAAGGGCCGCGGCTCGATAACCATGTACAGCACCATGCTCAGCAGCACAATCAACATAAAAACCAGGCCCAGCGCCGACAACGAATACTGGCCCACCCGTTGTAGCAGCGAAGGCAGCTCCTTGGTCAGACTTTCCTCATCGAAGTCTAGGTGCTTTTGCAGCTGCGGATACTTTTCAAAGAGGGCAGAAAGCTGGTTGGAGAGGTTTTGGGCGTAGGTCGGCAGGTTACCGGCCAGCTCCGAGAGCTGCTCCGTAATGCGAGGTACGGCCAGCCAACCTAACAGCCCCAGCAGGCCCAGTACTACGCCAAATACCAGCAGCGCCGCCAGCGGGCGCGGCACCTTGCGGTCGGCCAGCCAAGTAGTGGGCGCGTTGAGAATGAGGGCGAAGATGATAGTGAACAAAAACAGTAGCAGCACGCCACTCACTTGGTAGCACAGCCACAGCAGCACTACAAGGCCAGCGGCCAGCAAAATAGCCTTGGACAAAGCCGCGTAGCGGCTTTCGGAGGGAGTTTCAGACATGGGGAAAGGACGGAGGAAATGGCGTCGGCCAGTACTAGGCAGTCGCTCATTAGCAAGCAGTAAAATGATTACTGCCTGTGAGTTGGAAAAGAAATAGGGTAGGGCCCGCGAGTGGTCTGCTACACTGCCAGCACCACGCGCATGGTGGTGCCTTTTTGCAGCTCAGATTCGATGGCTAGGGTAGCGCCGTGCAGGCTAAAGATGTTGGTAGCCAGTGCCAGCCCTACCCCGTACCCGCGAAACCCGTGGGCATTGGACGCCCGGAAAAACGTTTGACGCACGTGCGCCAAATCTGCCGGCGCGATGCCGATGCCGTGGTCGGCAATACTGAAAGTCACTCTGCCTGGCTCATACAGGAGCGAGCAAACCACTGGTTCCTGCGAAAACTTGCAAGCGTTGTCGATGAGGTTGCCGAGCGCGAGCCGGAATAGGTGCCGGTCGCCAGGCACGGCCAGGCGAGTAGCATCGTCGGGCAAGTCGCCTAGGACCAGCCGAATGCGGTCGGCTCCTTGCAGCAGCGTGGCTTCTTCGCAGGCCTCAAAGAAAACCTCGTCGAGGCGCACGGTGCCACCCACCGGCAGCCGGGCCTCGCCGGCCCCGAGTTGCGCCAACTGCAACAGGCGGCTGATGATTTCCTTGAGCTTCTGGGCCTCGGCCAGCGCCGAGCGTAGCGTATCAGCATACGCCTCGGCCGAGCGTGGGCGCGTGAGCGCGATTTCTAGCTCGCCAATCATGGACGTGAGCGGTGTGCGCAGCTCGTGCGAGGCATTGTTGATGAAGCTCTGCTGCTGCTCAAACGAGTGCTTGAGGCGTTGCAGCATCAGGTCGAGCGTGGCCGATAGCTCGCCTAGCTCGTCGGGGGGCGGCGGGCCGGGTAGGTTCAGCTGTAAGTCGGAGGCGCCCACGCGCTGGGCTTGGTGCACGAGCTGGCTGATGGGCGCCAGCGCCCCACGCGCAAACCAGCGCCCCACCACAAAACTCAGGAGCATGCTGATGAGCAGCACCCCGCCCGACACCAGGCGCAGGTAGGCCAGCCGCGCCTGGCCAGCGTGGTCGATGGCCGTGACTAGAATGCAAAAATTGCCCTGGTTGTCGGGGTAGTAAATGCCCACTAGTTGCTCCTCGCCGTGGCGCCGACTGAGGTAGCTGGTGCGGCGCACCTGCGCCAGCAAGGCCGGCGTAAAGCCCTCGCCGGCCGCCGTGCCAAAGCGCGCGCGGCCCTGGTCGTCGTAGATACTGACGACCTCTTCGTTGAGGTTGCGCTGGAAGCGCGTCCGCGCCCGGTCAATGCTGGCCGGGCTTTGCTCGTCGGCTTCCAAAAACAGGGTGGCGGCCGTGTAGGCACGCTCTCGCAGGCGCTGCTCGTACAGCTTGTGCGCATTTTGCCACGAGAGGTAGTACACCGTACCTAGGCCCGCGCTCAGCAGCAGGCCCACTAGCAGCGTAAACTGCACCGCTAAGCGGTTGCGGATGGTCATGCCGCCGGAGCCTCGTCGCGCAGGCAGTAGCCCATGCCCACCATCGTCTGGATGAGGCGGCGGCCGAAGGGCTTATCGATTTTGTTGCGCAGATAATTGATGTACACGTCCACCACGTTGGTGCCCGTATCAAAGGTGAGCGCCCACACCTTCTCGGCGATAAACACCCGCGAGAGTACTTCGTTTTTGTGGCGTAGTAGCAACTCCAATAGGGCAAATTCGCGGGCGGTTAGGTTCACCACCGTGTCGCCGCAGCGCACTACTTTGGTCACGGTGTTCAGTACCAAGTCGGCGGCCTGTAGCTCCGTCGGGCCGTAGTTGGGGTTGGCGCGGCGCGTGAGGGCATGCATACGAGCCAGCAGCTCTTTGAACGCAAACGGCTTTACGACGTAGTCGTCGGCGCCCATATTGAGCGCCTCCACCTTGTTGTCGGTAGTACCTAGGGCGGTGAGCATGAGCACGGGCACCGTCGCATCGCGCCGCCTTATGAGCTGGCACAGCTCATAGCCATTCAGCACGGGCAAGCCAATATCCAGGATGATGATATCGTAGCTTTTGCTGAGCGACATCAAGTGCCCCGCTTTGCCATCAAAGGCGATATCGACCTCGTGTGCCTCTTCTTCAAAGCCTTGTTTGAGGGCAGCTACTACTTTTAGCTCGTCTTCCACCAGCAAAATTTTCATAGGCAAACGCAGGGGTTTACTGAGCGAAATATAGCAACAGTAGTCAGCAAAGCGCAGACTATCATTGCATAATAATACTGTTGCAAAGGTACGCTTCCTGCCTAGGGTCAAGATTAGAAGGTTATTAGAATTGAGCCGACTGGGCCTAGGGGTAGCGTGCGCAGGCTTTGGGGAAAGGGCCGCATATCCCATCAGTCGCCAAAGTTAGCTTCGGCTAAAATTCTAGCCCGGCTATTGCTGGAAACAACCTTTGGTGGCTACCTGCGCCTATAGCGGACTACTTGTTTTCTATGGCGCTACCGCTTACTCCTGTTACTATCGTACTGGCTACTGCATTATTGGGAAGTACCATTCCCCACGCTCATGGCCAGCAATTGCCGGTCCGTGCCCCGATTGCTTTACCTGGGGCTCCTGCGCGCGTAGCTGGCCGCCTGACTGGCACAGTGGCCGCTAGCCAGACCGGCCAGGCCATTGCCTATGCATCAGTGGTGGTCCTCACCGAAGCAGGTACTCACGCGGCAGGCAGCGTCTGCGGCGAAGATGGTCAGTTTGTGCTGCCTGGCCTGGCGCCGGGCACTTATACCCTCCGGGTTAGCTTCCTGGGGTACCAGGATTTGGTGCGGCCGGGCATAGTGGTGCCCGCGGCCGGGGGTACCGTGGCCCTAGGTACGCTTTCGCTGCTGCCCGCCTCGCAACAGCTCGGCGAAGTAGTGGTAACGGCCCAAAAACCGCTGGTTGAAGAGAAAGTAGACCGCACCGTCTACAACGCCGAGCAGGACCAGACGACCCGCGGGGGCGATGCCACCGACGTGCTCAAACGCGTGCCCCTGCTCAGCGTGGACCTCGACGGCAATGTGAGCGTGCGGGGCAGCCAGAATATCAAGGTGCTCATTAACAACAAGCCCTCGACCATTACGGCCAACAGCATCGCCGATGGGCTGCGCCAACTTCCAGCCGACCAGATTAAGGCGGTGGAAGTTATTACGTCGCCGTCGGCCAAGTACGATGCCGAGGGCTCGGGTGGCATCATTAACATCATCACCAAAACGAACACACTGCGCGGCGGGCAGCTGAGCCTGGATGGCAGCGGGGGCACCCGCTCGGGCACGCTGAACCTCAACGGGGGCTACCGCACGGGCAAAATGGGCTTTGCGCTGGGCGGCTTTGGGCGGGCGGGCTACAACACGCCGGGCAGCTTTACCAACGACCAGCTGACGACCAACCGCGCTGCGGGCCAGCAAACTCGTACTACCCAAGCCGCTGCTACGCGCCAAAACCAGCTGTTTGGACGCTACACCCTAGGGTGGGACTACGACCTAAACCCGCGCAACTCGCTGGCGGCTTCCCTAGTCTACGGCACGCGCAACGCCACCACCTACCAAGATGCGCTGGCCACCAGCACCACCCAGCTGGCGACCAGCAATACCGCCACCTCGGCGCGCAACGTGAAGACAACTGACGAGTCGGGCACGGTCGATGCCAGCCTCAGCTACACGCATACCTATGAGCTGGCCCAGCGCGAGCTGAGCGTGCTGGCGCTGTTCAGCCGCAACGACCGCACCTTCAATTTCAACAATGACATCTACGCCGCCAGCGATGCCACCGCCACCGGGGTAGCGGGCAATAACAACCCGAGTGCCAACCAGGAAATAACGGCCCAGGTAGACTACCAAACCCCCGTGGGCAATAAGCAGCTGCTGGAAGCGGGCGTGAAAGAGATTAAGCGGACGGTGCAGAGCGACTATAGCTACTACGGCCAGCTCGCCCGCACCCAAGCCGACAATTCCTTTCACTACGACCAAAACGTAGCCTCAGCCTACCTGGCTTATACCGTGGCCTTGCCCAAAAACTTCACCCTGAAACCAGGCGTGCGCTACGAGTACACCGGCATTACGGCCGATTACCGTAGCGGGTCGGTGGGCGACATTCCCAACTATGGTATCCTGGTGCCCAGCGTGAGCCTGCTGCATAAATTCCCGAACGGGAATGCCCTGCGCTTGGCTTATAACCGGCGCATTCAGCGCCCCTCACTTCAGTTCCTAAACCCGAACCTGCAAGCGGCGAACCCACTGCTTCAAACCCAAGGCAACCCGCTGCTGCGCCCCGAATACACCAATAACTACGACCTAGGGTACAGCACGCTGTTGAAGCAGGCTAATCTGAACTTCAGTGCGTTTGCGCGCACTACTACCGGTTCCATTCAGTCGGTGCGCACGCCCCTAGGTGAGATAAACTACCCCGGGGCGGTGCTGATTACCTACGAGAATATCGGGCAGGAAAGTGCCTACGGTGGCAGCGTGTTTGCCAGCTTCACCTCGGGCAGCAAGTTTAGCCTCAACGGTGGGGTAGACGCGTACTACGCCGTGCTGCGCAACAACGTGGCCGACCCCAACTACGCCGCCCGCAACGCCGGCCTGGTAGTGAGCGGGCGCCTCTATGGCAGCTACGCCTTGCCCAAAGGGTGGGGCTTGCAGGTATTTGGCTTCTACCGCGGGCAGCAGGTGCAGCTGCAAGGTTCCCAAAGCAACTTCGCGCTCTACAGCTTCAGCCTCAAGCACGACATTGCCAAGGAGAAGGGGAGCCTGGGCCTAGGGGCCGAGAACTTCTTCTCGCCGCGCAATACCGTTCGCAGTGAGATTATGAGCCCCTTGCTCACTCAGCACAGTACCACCGTGCAGCACCTGACGAGCTTCAAGGTGTACTTCAGCTACCGCATTGGCAAGCTCACCGCGGAGCCCCGCGCCCACAAAGGCGTGCAAAACACCGACCTGAAAACCGACGAAAATGGCGGTGGGAGCCAAGGCACTGGCAGCACCCCCGACGCTACCCGACCCGCCGCCTCGAAGGCACCGGCAGCACCGACTCCGGCTGCTAGCCCCACCAATTCGCTAAGCGCGCCGGCCGGACTGCCCCCTGGCACCCCAACGCCGCCAGTGGGGCCGCCCTCACCTGGTGGCACTACGCCCGCTGGTAGTCCGGGCGGGCGACCCTAGCGCCATTGCCGAGCAGCGATAGCACACGTTAGCAACGCTGGGGCACTGCGTTTAGTGGAGGCGCGCCTAGGTAGCAGGAAAGGCAAATTATCAACCTAGGTAGAGTTTGCCGGTGCTTCTATGCCAGCCCCCTATCCATTGCAAGTGCGTGCGCTGCGAAAAACAAAAAGCCCTGACCTAAGTGGTCAGGGCTTTGGTAGTAGTACTAAATCGCGAGTAGTGAAGCGCTTTTTAGTCGAAGATGTAGCGCACCCCTACTTGAGCGCGCCAGCGGCTGGCTAGGCTGGTATCGGTGAAGAAGGTCTGGTTGCCGCCCCGGAAGGTATAGGCAGGCGCATCGGTGCCCGCGGTGGGGTAGGTGGCCTCGATGAGGCGGTTGTTGCCCACGAGGTAGCGGTCGCCCCAGTTGCGATTCAGCAAATTACCCACGTTGAGAATGTCGAAGCTGAACTGCAAGGTGTTCTTTTTGCCGCTGCTGGTCGTCACCGTAAAATCTTGCAGCACTTTGGCATCGAGCTGGGTGTACCAGCGGCTGATGGCCCCGTTGCGCTCGGTATACTCGCCGCGGTGCTGGCTCAGGTAAGCGTCTTGGCCGATGTAGCTAGTGAGCTGCTGCCACTGCTGGTCGGGCGTCACCACCTGGCCAGCGGCGTTGGTGTAGGCCACTAGGTTAATCTGGTTCTGGGCATTGGGCACAAACAGCAAGTCGTTGCCATCAATACCGTCGCGGTTGAGGTCACCGGCGTAGGTGTAGCTGAAGCGGTTGCCCTGGCCAGCCTCGAAGAAGAAGCCTAGGGTCGTGGCCATGTGGTCGTTGGCATACGCAAAGCGCCGGCCGCCGGCCGCGATGAAGCGGTGCTGCAAGCCAAAGTCGCTGTAGGCCAGCTTGGGCTGGTTGGGGTTGCCCACCACGGGTAGACGCTGGAAGGCGTCGCCCGCAATTTCGCCGGGGTTTGAGGTCAAGTCCTTGGCTTGGGCGTAGGTGTAGGCCGCCGTGATGTAAAAGCCATTCACGAACTCCTTGCGCAGCTGCCCCGTGAGCGAGTACTGGTAGCCCTGGCTCACGTTTTCGAGCCCGATTACGCCCGCGTCGAGGAAGGTAAACTGGCCATTAGGCCCGGTGAAGGAGTTGAGGCGCGGGCCGCTGGCTGGGTAAATCTGGCGGTTGTCGCCGTTGTTGGTACCGCTTAGGGTTCCGGTAGGGGTCACAAAGTTGTAGTTGCGGTGCACTACGGCATTGATATCCTTGGTGTAAATGGCTTCGAGCGTGGCCACTACGCCGCCGGGCAGCTCCTGGTCCACGGCTAGGTTAGAGCGCCACACCTGCGGAAATTTGAAGTCGCGGCCCGTGGTGTTAATCTGGAACGTGTAGCCGTTATCGAACCGCGAGTTAGACGCTTGGTTGGACAGCCACACGAACGGAATGCGACCCGTGAAAATACCCGTGCCGCCGCGCAGCTGCGTCTTGCGGCCCTCGCCCTGCGAGTTGTAGTTGAAGCCCAGACGCGGCGAAAACAGCGGCGTCGATTTGGGGAACTCCGTCACGTTTTGGCGCGTGGGCTGGCCGTCGGGGGTGAGGAACGTGGCCGCCTCCACCTGCGCGTTGGGCGCCACGGTGGTGTTATAAATCGGAATATCGGCGCGCACGCCTAGGGTCAGCTTAAAGGCTGGGTTGAGCTGAAGCTCATCCTGCACGTAGAGGCCGAGCTGCGCCACATCGGTAGCTGCCTCCTTGATGGGGGCCTGGCCGCCGGCCGCCGCCTGGGCGTTCAGGTCCAGAAAGTTCGGGTTTGGGTTAGCGGCCGTACTCGGCTGGGTGAGGGCGAAGAAATCAGTCAGCTCAAGGCGCTGGTAGCCGTAGCGCTGAAGGTTGAAGCCATTCACGAACTTAAACTGCTCGTAGTTGGCGCCCACCGTGATAATGTGCTTGCCCGCGAAGTAGCTCAGGTTGTCGGTGAGCTGCAAAATGTGCTGGGTCAACGTGTTATTAGCCGAAAACTGCTCGGTGCCCACGCTGGTGTAGGTAGTGCCGCCCTGTGTGATGTCAATCATCGGGAAGAATGTGCTGTTGGGCAGTTCGCGATAATCGTCGAACGCCGAGTAGCTCACCTGCGCCTTGTTGCTGAACTTGCCTTTGCCAAAGGTGCTGTTCAGCTCAGCCACCACCGAGTTCAGGTTGTTATTGATGGTGTAGCCCGAGTTGGAAAACTGCAACGTGTTCACGCCCGGCACCCGCGACGAAGGCGCGATGGCAATGGGGTGTGGCCCCTGCTGGCGGTAGCTGCGCAGGTAGTTGTAGCGTACCGAGAAGGTGTTGTTCGAGTTGATGTTCCAGTCAATCTTGGCCAGCACCTTGTCCGAGTAGGTGCGGTAGTTGAAGCCCTGGTAGGTGCCGGGGTCGTAGCCGTACGCCGAAACCAGGCGCTGCTGAATGGCGTCCAAATCGGATTGCAACACCCGGCTCACGCCCCCCACCTGGCCACCTAGGGCTGCCTGCGCCTCGGCGGCACTGGTAGCGGGCCGGAACGTCTGGCCAGGGTCGGTTTGGCGCGTAAACTCGGCGTTGCCGAAGAAAAACAGCTTGTCTTTCACAATCGGCCCACCCAGCGCCACGCCCGTCTGGTTGAATTTCAGGCTCGGATTGTCTATTTCGGCGCCTTCTACCCGGCGGCCAATCAGGCTTTCGTTGCGGTAGTACGTGTAGGCCGTGCCCTTAAACGAGTTGGTGCCGCTCTTGGTCACGGCGTTTACGCCGGCGCCCGAAAAGCCGCCCTGGCGCACATCGTAGGGCGCGATGCTTACCTGAATCTGGTCGATGGCATCCAGGCTCACCGGCTGCGAGTTGGTTTGCCCGCCGGGCGTGGGCGAGTCGAGGCCAAATGAGTTGTTGAAGATGGAGCCGTCGAGCGAGAAGTTGTTGTACAGCGGGTTGCGGCCGCCGAAGCTCAGGCCGTTGCCGCTCGCCTGTGGCGTAAGACGCGTAAAATCTTCCTGCGAGCGGCTGATAGTCGGCAGCGAGCGAATGGCTGCCGAGCCAATGTTAGTGGCCGCCCCCGTGCGGTCGGGGTTAATCTGCCCATCGCGGTTGCCGCGCACCACCACCTCGTCGAGCTGCTGGCCCGCGCCTTCGCGAAGTACCACGCGGGTTTCATAGGTCTTGCCCAGCGCCAGTTGCACGTTGCGCTCCACAAAGGTTTCGTAGCCTACAAACGAAACAGTTATCTCGTAAGGCCCCCCGATACGCAGGTTAAGTAGGTCAAACTGCCCATTGTCGCGGGTGCCGACCCCATACTTGGTGCCCGTGGGCACGTGCACGGCCTGCACCGTGGCGCCCGGTAGTGGCTGGCCCTTGGCGTCGAGCACCAAGCCTTTGATAGCGGAGGTAGTAACGCCCTGGCCCATTGCAGGTTGCCAAGCCGCCATTCCCACTACTATACCTACCAGCGGAGCTAGTATACGTTGTTTCATAACCTTCTTTTTATTTATCTCCAGAGCCCACCCCTAGATTAATAGTACAAAGTTAAGGTTATCTAATTGTGATAATAACGTGATAACATTATAATTTAGAAATAATAACATAGCTTACAGCTGGCGTAGCGTAAACTTTTAACTATAGTTATTTTGCCGTATAGACTAGGTATAAAGCGGAAAGTAGCCGCTATTGCTTAAGCAGCGTGGCGCAGTAAGATTGGATAGGCGCGACTGGACCATCAGCTTTAGCTGAGACCTAGGACCACTGCCTCGTTGAATTGAGCAGCCTGCGCGGCTCTTTAAGACGGTAGGCCGTAGCGTTCGCGGCGGATTTTCCGGCACCGGCGCGATTTTTCCGGCACTGGCGCGAAAGTGCAAGCGAACGAGACGGAGGAACCACAGATTTGAGGTATCAATCACCTCACTCTCCCATCCATGACTACGCAGCAACTTGCCCGCGACGTAAAATTTCTGAAAGCGTACGCCTTGGCGGCTACCCTGCTTCCGCTCACGGGGTTGCTTTTTGCTTTCAACAAGCCCGACAAGCCCGTCCGGTTCAGTGAAATATCGGTGGAGCGCCTGAACCTAGTGGAGCGCGATGGTACGGTGAAGATGATAATGGGCAACCAAGAGCGGTTTCCGCAAGGTGTAACCATCGACGGCAAGCACCTCGACTTCAAGCGTGAACACCCCGGTATGCTGTTCTATAATACTAAGGGCGAAGAGTGCGGCGGCCTGATTTTTGGCGGGCAGCGGGACTCCATGGGTAAGGTGTCGGCCGGCGGACACTTCTCGCTCGACCGCTTTGGCCAGGACCAAGTGATTGCCCTCAACTACCAGGAGCACGGTGGCAGCTACAAAGCCGGCCTCACCTTCAACGACGCGCCCGACGAGTCGATGACGGCGCTCGAAGACAAGTATAAAACTGCTACGCCCGCGCAACAGCAGCAGGCCCGCAAAGCTGGCAAACTAGGCTTGCAGACCCGCCTGTACGTTGGCACTACAGCCCGCCGCTCCTCGGCCCTGATAATGGCCGACCAGCGAGGCGAAACGCGGATGATGCTGGTCGCGAACGCCGAGCAATCAACCCTGGATTTCAAGGACAGCGAGGGCCGGACTCGCCTGACCATCGGCGTAGACAAAAGCAACCAGCCAGTGCTGCGCTTTCTCGATGAAAACGGGCAGCCGGTAAAGCCTGCTGCCCAGTAGCTAGCGCTACTTTACCGGTCTTTTTTACCTTGCGACCCACGATGCGCAAACAGCCCTGGTTTTACTTATTCGTCTTCGGCCTGGCCCTGCTGCTGGCCGTTTACACCCGCCTGACGATGGCCGAGCGTGCCGAGGACTTCTACTTGTTTCCTGACGCGCCATTTTGGTTGTTTCTGGAGTCCTTGCTGGTGGTGCACCTGCTCGACCGCCTGCATGGGCGCGCTACCCGCCGCGGGCAGGCCAGCGGGCGGGCCGGCTACTACTTCGGGCTGCTGTGGTGAGGGGCGCTACTTTTCGTAGGGCTGCTGCAGCTCTTGCAAGCAGGGCTCGCTCTTGCCCACCTAGGCCGTGGCGACTACGGCAGCTGGTATGAGGTAGCTCGCGGGCTAGCGGCCATGCTCTTGCTCTATTTGCTGGTGGGCAGTGTGTACCTGCCCTTTCTCTACCAGCAGCACGCCAGCCAGGTGCGGCTGGCCCTGGAGCAAGCCGAAAAAGCCGTGCCCCAAGCCCAACTGCGGGCGCTACAGCAGCACGTCGACCCTCATTTTCTGTTCAATAATCTCAATATCCTTTCCGCGCTCATCGAGCCCGCCAACGTGGTGGCCCTCGATTATGTGAGCCACTTGGCTAGTCTCTACCGCTACCTAGTGCGGGCCACGCAGCGCGAGGTCGTGCCGGTAGGCGAGGAGTTGAGCTTTGCTCGCGACTATCAGTTTTTGCTACAGCGCCGTTTTGGGGCAGCCTATGTGTTTGAGGAAGATGTGCAGCTATCCACGACCGCCTATTTTGCTGTCACTGTGCCGCTGCTGGTGACCCTCCCAACTACCTCTACTCATGCGCCTGCTACTCCTGGAAGATGAATAACTGGCCCTAGCGCAACTGCGCCGCCTGGTGCTGCAGTTTTACCCCAGTGGTACGGTGGTAGCCGAGTGCCAGCAGGTGAGCGAAGCAGCCGCGTTTTTGCGCACCCATCCGGCGCCCGACCTCATTCTCTCCGGTATAGAGCTGCTCGATGACAACGTGTTTCAGCTGTTCGGCCAAGTGTCGGTAAGCAGCCCCGTGGTGTTTGTGACGGCCTACGACACCTTCCTGACCCAGGCCTTTGAGCAAAATGGTATTGCCTATGTGCTAAAGCCCCTGCGCTACGAAGCCCTGGCGGCAGCTTTGCAAAAGTTTGAGCGCTTGCGCAGCGCCTTTCAGGCTGACGCCCTGCGCCACTTAGCCGCGTTAGCCGCACCCGCCCCGCGCTATAATGAACGGCTTGTGAGTAAGGCCCGTACGGGCCTCTATCTGCTCGATGTGAGCGACTTGGCTTACTTTCAGCTGCGCAATGGTGTAACCCACGAGGTAGACCAGCAAGGGCGCAGCTTTGTGCTAAGCGAAACTTTGAGTCAGCTAGAAGCTGTACTCGACCCCGCCGCGTTTTTTCGGCTCAACCGCAGCGAAATAGTGCATCTGCGAGCCGTAGAGCGCCTAGAGCCTTACCTCAACGATACACTGGTGGTGCATCTGAAAGGCCAAGCCAGTACCCTCGCCAGTAGCACGCACCGCACCCCCGAGCTGCACAAGTGGCTGCTCGGTAGCTAGCAGTTGTTCTTTGGCAACGCTCGTTGCTCGCGCCGCCTTGCGGTGGGTACTACCGCTCGAATAGCCAGGTAAAATGAAACTGTTGCTTTGGGCCAGCTACAACGAATTCAGATTCGCCTTTCCCTATCACACTCCCTTAGTACTGAAAACAATGAAACAGCTTTTTGTAATGGCAACGCTAGCGCTAATCGCCAGTGGCGCGGGGGCTGCCAGGGCCCAAGGCGTACGGTTTGGCCTGAAGGGCGGGCCCTCGCACACCACGGTTGTGGGCCAGCACGTAGCCGGGGCCGCCTACAAGTGGGGCTTCCACGGGGGAGTGCTCGTCAACATCAAGCTCAGCGACCACTTGTCGCTGCAGCCCGAAGTGCTGTATTCTCAGAAAGGCACCAAGGGCGCCGATGACAACAACCGCATCAACCTGAATTATGTGGACCTGCCGGTACTGTTGCGAGTAGCTACCGGCCCCGGGGGCTTATTTATCGAGATAGGCCCGCAACTCGGCTACCTAGCTGGGTCTGATGCCAGGGTGGATGCTCAGACACCGTTGGCGCGCGTTACTGCCGACTTTGCTGGCAGCTACCCGCCCTTCGACCTAGGCTATGTCACGGGCGTCGGCTATCAGTTGGCTACTGGGCTCGGTATTGGCCTGCGCTATAACGGAGGATTCACGCACGTGCTTAAGGGAGCTACGGCCGATGATAGAGCTCGCAATAGTTCGTTTCAGCTATACCTGTCGGCACTGGTGGGCCGGAGCCAGTAAGAGTCTGCTTGCCCCACTAGTTGCACAGCAGCAGATTTATACAGCTCAACTGCCCACCCGGCTCCGGCAAGGTGAGCAGTTGAATAGTGTTTGTACCGCTATTATACAGTTAGCCTACGCTGAATGGCAACTGCACCCGGTCGAGAATACGGCGCAGTTCCCGTCGTTCAGCTTCAGCCAGAGGCTGAAGTGGGGCGCGTAGTCCACCGGCTTCTTGGCCTAGTAGTTCCAACCCAGCCTTAATGGCGCGAGGCAGGCCTTTGGCCACCATGAACTGCAATAGCTCAAACTGCTGGTAGAAAAGCTGGCGAGCTTCAGCTAAGTCCCGGTGCTGCACGGCTTCATACAAGCCTAGGTTTAGCTCCGGGATGAGGTTGGGGGCCGCCGTGCACCAGCCCGTGGCGCCGGCCGCAAAAGCAGCCAGGGCCAGTGGGTTAGAGCCGTTGTAGAAAGCTACGTCTTCGCCCAACAGCTGTCGTAAGGCCTGCATGCGCTGCACGTCACCGCTGCTTTCCTTTATCATGGTCACGTTGGGGATTTCCAGCAGGCGTTTGAGCAGCGCGGGCGACATATCTAGGCCGCCCGTGGCCGGGTTATTATAGGCCATGATGGGCACTGATATAGCGCTGGCCACTCGGTTGAAATGCTGAAAAATCTCGTCGTCGGTGAGTTTCCAGTAGCTCATTGGAATGACCATGACCGCGGCCGCGCCAGCCTGCTCAGCAAAGCGGGCGTGGCGTATTACCCCGGCCGTAGTAAGGTGCGAGACGCCGACCAGCACGGGTAGGCGGCCAGCTACTTGCTGCAGCGTGGTTTCAGTCACGGCGTCGCGCTCGTCGTCGGTAAGGTAGGGTAGCACGCCGGTGCTGCCGAGCGGGGCGATGCCGTGCGAGCCGTTAGCCACGAGGCGCTCTACGAGGTGGCGGTAAGTGGGCAGGTCCACCGCATTGCCGGCGGTAAATGGGGTAATGGGGTAGGCGATGATGCCGCGAAAAGGGACGTTCGAGTTCATTATAGAAGGGATAAGTAGCTAGGTTATAGGTCACGGCCGCGCTCTTCGCGCAGGGCTACCCCTAGGTTTTGCAGCAGAGGTGCGTTCTCGCAGGCGATGTAGCGGGCGCCGATGGTTTCGCTGCGGTTGCCGTGGTTATGCCAGGCCCAGATGGGGATGTAGATGGCGTCGCCGGCCTTCCACTCTACCAGGCGGTCTTCAATCTGGGTGTAGCCTTCGCCCTCAATGACGTAAATCACGGTCTCGTAGGTGTGGCGGTGCTGGTTGGTGACTTGGCCCGGTAGGAGGCCGCCGATAGTCATGCTCAGGGCCACGGTGGGCAGGTCCACGAAGAAGACGGGGTGCTTGCGCTCGGTCGAGAACTGGTCGTGAGCGCCGGCTTGCTCTACATTGGCGTGGTGCAGCTTTTCGGGCATTCGCACTTCGGGCCGGGCGTAGGTGCGGTGGAAATCTGCGGATTGGAATTTATCCTTGGCCGTAGTTTCGGCAGGGTTGTCAACGGCAGCGGTATTCATCAAAAAGGAGGGGTAAAAAAGGGTGAAATCATTGGGCGGCGCTAGCAACCTCCTGTTTTGAGTCCCGGGTCAGGGTGGGTGCCAGCGTTTGACTCTGCAAAAGTGTTCGTAGTTTGGTCCCGTCAATTCATCCAGTTTATCTAAACGAACGGGTCCAGTATGTTACGAGCCTGGGATACCAACTTTCATCCAACCTTCGCGGCGGGCCGCGCCGTGTACCTGCAAATCAGTGAGCTGATTGCTACCGAAATCCGTCGCGGGCGATTGCAGGCAGGCACGGCCCTACCTGGCACGCGGGAGTTAGCTAAGCAGCTAGGGGTGAACCGGAAAACGGCGGTACTGGCTTATGAAGAGTTGCTGGCCCAGGGCTGGCTAGAGGCGCAAACCACCCGCGGCACCTTTGTCTCAAGCCGGCTGCCCGAGAGCACGCCAACGGCCTTCGCGCCCGCCGCGGGCAGCCCAGTAGAAGCGCCCGGCTTTCAGTGGCAAGACCCTTTTGAGCCAGATCAATCACCCATTGCCATACCCGGAGCGCTGGTGTTCAACGACGGCACACCCGATGCCCGGCTCGCGCCCGTGGCCACCCTAGCCAGCGCTTACCGCCGCGTGATGCAGGGCCGCGGCCGCCGCAACCAACTGGGCTACGATAGCCCCCTAGGTAGCCTGCCACTGCGCGAAGCCTTGTCGCGCATGCTCAACCAAGACCGCGGCCTGAGCACAACAGCAGCTAGCATCTGCCTGACGCGGGGCACCCAAATGGCCTTGTACCTAACGGCCCGCCTGCTGCTACAGCCCGGCGACGTAGTGGCCGTGGAAAACCCCGGCTACCCCCCAGCCTGGCAAACCTTCCGGCTACTAGGGGCCGAGCTGGTCCCGGTGCGGGTAGACGAGGAAGGCCTGTGCGTAGACGAACTGGAGGCGCTGTGCCAGCGCCGCACGGTGCGCGCCCTGTACCTGACGCCGCACCACCAGTTTCCGACCACTGTGACGCTACGCGCCGCGCGCCGCGTGCAGCTCCTGGCGCTGGCCGCCCGCTACGGCGTGGCCATCATCGAAGATGACTACGACCACGAGTTTCACTTTCACTACCAGCCCATGCTGCCGCTAGCCTCGGCCGACCCGCACGGCGTAATCATTTACATCAGCTCGCTTTCCAAGCTGATTGCGCCGGCGCTGCGGGTGGGTTACGTCACCGGCCCCGCGGCCTTCGTAGCGGCCCTAGGTCGCCTGCGCACCCTCGTGGACCGCCAAGGCGACACCGTGCTAGAGCAGGCGGTGGCTGAGTTAATCGACGAAGGCGAAATCAAGCGGCACACGCGCCGGGCCCACGCCGAGTATTACACCCGCCGCAACGCTCTGGCCGATGCCCTACGCCAGCTACCGGGCAACTACGTGGAGTTTGTGCTACCCGCCGGCGGCATGGCGCTATGGGTGACCTTCCAAGAAAACGTGGACCTAGAGCAGGTAACTGAGGAGTTAGCGCGCCGCAAAGTGGTAATCACGCCCGGCAGCCGCTATTACCTCGAAGGGCCGGCCGCCAATGCCGTACGGATGGGCTACGCCGCACTCACGCCTGCCGAGCTAGCCCATGCCGTAGCGCAGCTGGGTGCCGTGTTGCGCCAGCACACAAGCGGCGCGAAAAGCATTACCTAGGAGCAGTAAACGTGCACGCCGCGCTACCAGAGCGCGGCGTCGTGCTCCGGGCAATCAATGCGGAGCTGGGAGCCTTCGAGGGGGATGTTGAGCAGGTGGCAGAAGTGCTGGCCGGGCCGCCGCCCATAGTGGCGGCAGGAAAAGCACATGCGCTGCACCGGAATGGTACCCGCCTGCTGCAACTGGTGCAGTAGCGTCAGCAAGTTCACATACAAGCTCAGCTTTTGGCGAGGGGGTAGGGCGGCTACGGGCGGGCTGAGTGGCGCGGCAAAGCGGCTGCTCTGGTCCGCTAGCTGCTCGCCGGCGAGAGTGAGTTGGAGCGAATGACTCCGCAGGTCGGCCGGGTCGGTGTGCCGGCTCACTAAGGCTTTCTGCGCAAGAGCCTTAACGGCATCACTAATGGTGGCGCGGCTCACGTGGTACTCGCGGGCCAGGTCGCTCACCGTGCACTGACCCGCGGGGTGAAAACGGAGAAACACGACCACTTGCAGCTGCAGCGGGCTCAGGCCGCTATGGGTGGCTTCCTGCCACAGCAAGTGGCGAAATACGCCGGCCAGCCGTTCGAGCGAGGCCACAATCTTGTGGTCGAGGTCCGGCGGATGGTTTTGCCGGTTGGGGTCGAACGGGCTGGCGGCGGAATCAGCAATCACAGGTGAAATCGTGGTAGTGGCGAAAAGGCGGCGCAAAAGTGCCGTTCACGTTCACCACCCGGTCGAGCCGAATACGCTCGCCGGTATCGATAACCAGGTATTCGGCGAGGCCCTCCGGCCCCCGCTCGCTAACCAGGTCTTTGAGCAGGGTAGTCACGGTGGTGAACTCCCAAAGGTCGGTGAAGTATTGCAGGTGCGAGTACGTGCGCCGCGTAATCGTAGCTTCCAGCACATCGTGAAAGCCGCAATTGATGGGTTTATAAGCAATTGACTCCATGGCAGGGGGTAGGGACATAGGAGCGCCTACTGGCAGCCCTGCATTTCAATGATGTAATAGCCTTGGGCGTTGATAACGTCCACCACTTCCTGGGTAGGCTCTTCGATGTGGCAAAACCGGCACTCCTTAGCCGCCAAGGGTTGGCCTTCCTGGCCTTTCGTAGCTAGGTACTGGCGGCCAAACTGGTAAACTTGCTCTTTGCTGGCTGCTTCATCCGACACTAGAATATCAAAGTGCATAAGCGAACCGTCCTTCTTCGGAACGTAGGTATCATAAACGGCGACTTCCATGAGCGTAATAAGTTGAGGGTTAAGTAATTTATGAAATTAAGCCACGTGTCAAGCTGAGCTTGCCGACGAATCTTTCTCGCTTCGCTGAGCCGCTTGGGGGCAGCGGTAGAGATGCTTCGACAAGCTCAGCTTGACACCGAGGTGGAATTAAAACTGTCCTTCCTTGACGTAGGGGTAGGACCAGAGCGTGGCCGTGAGCGTGACGGCCTTAAACCAGGCCGCGTGCATGGCTTCTACTTCCGCCTCAGTAGGTCCGCCGCGTTGCAAAAACGGCTTGATGGTGGCCGTGAGCGGCACGATAAACGTGGTGAGGTAACGCAGGTGAATAAGCGGCTCGGCCGTAGCTCCATCGGTTACGTTCTTCTTGGCGCTGGTGTGCCGCAGGCCGATTTCGTGCTGATAATCAAGCCAAGCCTGGTCGTAAGGCTTGGTGCACACATCCAAAACCCACTGCCCAAAGCGGGTTCGGACGCGGGCTAGGTAGTCACCATCGGGCTGCCCGTGCAGCGAGAAGTAGCGCAGCAGGTGCGGGTGCGCCCCCACGAAGCCGTACCACACGTCGAGGATGGCATCGGTCTGGGGAGCCAGCACCTGCCCGGCCTGCGCCAGGGCCGCCACGTCAGCATCCGAAAAGAGGACGGTTTGCTTAAGCAATTCCAGCTCTTCGAGGGTGACGGGGGAGCGGCTGACCTGCCCGTAGGCGTAGCCGGGGATAGGGGAGTTTTCCATGGGGTAGGGGCAATGAAAAGTGATGGAGTAAGGGCAAAGCGGTGGCTGACCAGGCAGAAAAGCTGGCTAAGATTTGTTTCCGGAAGAGGGGAGGTTAGCGGGCTTCCGGCTGCTCGCGCCAGTAGCTGTTGGCGGCGGCAATGGTCGCGAATTCGGCGGCGACCGTCTGGCCAATGCTAATGAGCATCATGGGGTTATCCGCGTAGATAGTGCGCTGCTGGCGGCGCTTTTCGTCGTCGGGCTGGGTGAGCTTGATGACCAGGCGGGCAAGCTTGACGGCAAGCTGGCGGCCTTCTTCCGGGGTAGCCGTGAGCAGGCTGTTGCCGGGTACGAGTTGTAAGTCAGACATGGCGCGGCGGCTAATTGGTGGCGGCCACCGTGTAGGGCAGCGATAGATTCCCCGACAGCACCCCGTACACCTGATACACGCCGAGCATGGGCCGCTTATTGTCGGAGGCGTTGACCTCCATGTAGCAGGTCACGAGGTCAAATTTGAAGTCCCGCCGGCGGTTAATGCGGTCGAGCGGCACCACCACGCGGCCGGTGTTGCCCTGCATCGTAACGGTGAAACCGGGCGAATCCATGTACATATGCATGCCGGGCGCGCTGGTGGGCGGCAACTTGGGTGCGGCGCCCATGTGGTCAAATTCCTTCACCGAAAAGCCCCCGGCTACGCGGCTGTCTTTGATGAGCACCACCCAGTGGGCGTGCCACACCAGCCCGTCGTTGGTGTAGTTGCCGTCGCCGTTCTCGTCCCACAGTGGGGTATCCTCGAAGTCGGGGTGCGAAGTCAGGGCCATGGCCACAATCCCTTCGGTGGCACCCATACCGATGTCAGTCGATTTGAGGGTGGTTGGGAAGACGTAGCCGAGCACCGGCGCACCGTCCGTTTTGCCGGCGGGCTTGGGCTGGGTTTTGCCAGCGCTACCCGCTACCTGAAACTCGAATACCAGCGTTTCCAGCTCGGGCAAATACCTGATGGCAGCCTTCTTAGGCGTGTAGTCGGCGTTTTTGTAAGCCGCGCCCGACGACTGGGCGAAGCTGCTGGTTGTCAAGGCGCCCAGCAGCGCTAGGGTAAGCAAGGACTTTCTCATGGAGTGCATAACTTGTGGTTGATTACTCGACAAAAGTAGTTGGCACTCCTAACCAGTTTTCATGCTTTCAGCCGTGGACCAGGCAGCATATAAATACTGGTCCAGCAGCGTAGCAGGGGGCTAAGGAGAGAACAAAAATAAATACAGGATAAATTTGTCCGGTATCAATCGCCGCTATACCTTTGCCCCATCATGGCAATGTTCTCTAAGGCGTGTGAGTATGGGATTCGGGCCGCGATTTACATCGGGCAGCAGTCGGCCAGCGGCCGCCGCGTCGGTCTGAAAGACATTGCGGCTGAAATTGATTCGCCAGAAGCTTTCACGGCCAAGATTCTGCAGCAGCTCGTGCGCGAGCAGCTGGTAACCTCGGTGAAAGGCCCCGCTGGCGGCTTCGAGCTTACGGCTGAGCAGTTGCGTACCGTCACGCTCCGCCAGCTAGTAGTAGCCATCGACGGGGGCGCCATGCTGCAAGGCTGCGCCCTAGGTCTGCCGCAATGCTCGGCCAAGCAGCCTTGCCCCATGCACTATCAGTTCCTACCCATTCGTGACCAACTCAACGAGTTGCTGCGCGCCCACACCATCGGTGAGCTATCAAGCAAGGTGCAGGAAGGATTGGGCTTTTTAAAGCAATTCGGTTAACCTTTTTTTGCTTACATACCGGACAAATTTATCCTTTACTTTCTCTTTTTATGACTCCCGAACAGAAAGCCCTTGTAACGGCCACCGTTGGCACCCTTAGAGCGTACGGCGTGGCGCTCACTACCCACTTCTACCGCCGCATGTTCGAGCACAACCCCGAGTTGAAGAACGTCTTCAACATGGGCAACCAGCAGACTGGTAAGCAGCAAATGGCGTTGGCCATGGCTGTGCTAGCCTACGCTGAGAATATCGAAGACCCCTCAGTGCTGGTACCCGCCATCACCAAAATCGGCCACAAGCACGTGAGTCTCGACATTCGGCCCGAGCACTACGCCATTGTGGGCCGGCACCTGATTGCCTCCATCGGCGAAGTGCTCGGGGAGGCCGCTACGCCCGCCCTGCTCGACGCCTGGATGGTAGCGTACGGCCAGCTAGCAACTCTAATGAGTGGCCTGGAAAGCGGCATGTATCAAAAGGCAGTCAGCCAGGAGGGCGGCTGGACGGGTTGGCGACCCTTCACCGTGCGGCAGAAGGTGGCCGAGTCAGCCGAAATCACCTCTTTCTACCTCTACCCCGCCGATGGAGGCAAGGTAGCCGACTTCCTACCCGGGCAGTACGTGAGTGTGCGCCTGTTTTTGCCCGAGCTGAACCTGTTTCAACCCCGCCAATACAGCCTCTCTAGCGCACCCAATGGCGAGTATTACCGCATCTCGGTAAAAAAGGAAGCCGGCAGCCAGCATCCCAACGGTATGATTAGTAACCGACTCCACGACTTCGTGCAGGAGGGTCATGTTGTTGAATTAGCTGCCCCAGCCGGCGACTTTACCCTAGACACTGCTAAGCAAACCCCCATAGTGCTAGTGAGCGGTGGGGTAGGCCAAACCCCGCTACTAAGTATGCTGGAGTACCTCACGCTAACCAATAACCCGCGCCAGGCGGTGTGGGTGCACGGCAGCCGCAATCCCCAAGTGCACGCCTTCCGGGAGCGGGTAGCAGAACTGGCTACTCGTTACGAGAACGTTGCGCAACACATTTTCTACAATACCCTAGCTCCCGGCCAAGAAGAAGCGAACCACTACGAAGGCATAGTAGAGTTGCAAAAGCTCAACGGCGGCGCGCTACTGCCCGAGGCCGACTACTACGTGTGCGGTCCGGCACCCTTCATCCGCAAGCAGGTGCAGGACCTGGCAGCCCTAGGTGTGCCGCGCGCGGCTATCCACTTTGAAGAGTTTGGACCAGCGACGTTGAGCGTATAAGTGAGTTGCTACCTTGCTCTACTGCGCGCTTAGCTTGACAAGTCAAATGGTTAGCGCGCCTGCCTATAAAGCGAATTAAAGAGTAACCTTCGGTGGTGAAAGGTAACCTACGCCAGCATACCGCAAGGACAAAGACTACGCAGCAGGCGATGTGGCTCGCATCTTCCCTGTACAGAATTGCCCAACCCATCAACGGTAAAAAGCCCCGCTGGAAAATCCGGCGGGGCCTCCTCGTTGCTCGTCGCTGCGGGGCAGAAAAGACTACCTCAGGCAATATTATACCCTACGAGTGGCTGGGTAGCTGGTAGGTAAGCGAGGCTTGCAGGGTCTGGCACTGGTGCTCCCCGTCGAGGAACTGACGCTGGTGGTTAAGCGTCATCAGGCCCTAATAGGCACGCACACTAATACCTAGGCCCGCCGGTAGCTTTGCACCGATACCCACGCAGGGGCCAACGTCGAAGCGTCGGTAGCTCTCCATGCTGGGTTGGTCTAGTGACTGTCTATCCGTATAGGGCTGGCCGTATGGGCCCCAAACGCAGGAAATAACGGTAGTGCCGGTTTGGCGGCTTCCCATTAGGAAACTAGCTTGGGGGCCAGCTTCTAGGTACACCGGGCCAATCGTGGTCTAGTTGGCCCTGCCCAATCAGGCGGGTAGGGCGGTACTGCTGCCCCACTGCTCATACAGTGGGCGGCTATTCTGCCAGCTGCTCAGAAGCTAACGACAAACTGTAGCAGCGGTGACGCACCCAGCAGCAAAGTGGCCGCTGGTAAATAAGAATGCCGGGTGGTAGGCGCAAGCCAAGCTTACCTTCGGGGATAGTATTTATGTCCTCTATCCCCCTTATGCATCACCTCATATACCTAAGTTGGGCCGCGGTCCCTCTCACCGATAAGGAGTTACAACAGTTGCTCGTGCACGCTCGTCGGCGCAACACGGAGCTAGCCATTACGGGCGTCTTGCTCTACGGCAATGAGCGTTTTTTGCAAGTACTGGAAGGCGAAGAAAATGCTGTGCAAGAAGTGTATGCGCACATCAGACGCGACACGCGTCATACCAATATCCTGACCTTTGTCAATAAACCCGTGGCGCAGCGCGCGTTTACGGAGTGGGCAATGGCGTTTCAGCCGGTTACCCCGCAGCAGATGGAGGAGGTGGTAGGCTACCTAGGGGCGCCGACTGTGCCGATAAATACGACAAGTTTGCCCTACGCCGACATGCACTTGTTTGACCTGCTGCACTCCTTTGTGCTACCCTAGCAGTTGCGCTGGTTGCCCCGGCTGCCGAGCTTCCTGTGCGGCTCGAAGCCTGCGTTGCTGGTGCACTATGCACTGGCGCAGCAGCAACGCAAGCTCGGCCTAGGTCACGAGCAAGCGCCTAGACGGCAAGTGGTGTCGTGACTCCTGGGCGCGGTACTAGTTGCTGCCAATGCGTGAGTGCAAAGAAATTAAGGCTTCGTACCTAGTGCCGGCTAGGGGCATGGGGCAGAAGGCTGGTAATTAGCTGCGCCTCTCGCCGCTCTAGCATGCTCAGGCGCACAGCAGCGGCGAGAGGTATAGCCAGTGAGCGTAGATTCAAGAAAGAATCAGCGATTCAGATACTGCTGCACATCGGCAGTGAGAGGGCCTACAGCTAGTATTGCATTGCGTAAGCGAGTTTCGGTGCAATTGAGGGTGCGACACCAATAGTTAACCTCGTTGGTGGAGTTGACATTGATGCGTTTGGCATCAGCGGGAGTAGTTGGAAGCACTGAAGATAAGTAGGGATAGGTGATTAGCTTTAGGCAGGTGAGGGTGGTAAGAGGCCGCTACAAACGTGCATCGGCAAATACTCCTTCGCTGAGCGTGAGGCCTGTATAAGGTCTTGTGGATTTGCCAGAGAAAGTACCCGAAAATACGCCTTTACTGGTTTGGATGCGTAGCAAAGATACCGTGGCCGGGCGGCACGAGGTGCTTAGAATATAGTGCTCCAAGCGGCGAGACAAGGGTGTTCGCCGCCTCACCTCAGACCGGTTCTAAGACCTGCTCGACCTAGGAATTGGGCCTAGACTACGGAACTCGATACGCAAAGGGACACCAAGCTTACCCACCTGGGCTACACCTGCTTGCCTGCCCGAGCTACTGCTAAAGGATGCCGTGGCGGTCGAGTACGCGATGATTACAGTTCCCGACCAAAACCGACAAGTAGAAACCTGTACAGTTGTTTCGGCACACGTACGATGCCATTCATGACCTACCTAGCCACCAGTATACTAAGTGGTAGGCGATACAGCCGGGTTGGAGCAGGGCCTCACTGAGCGGTTGGAAGACCGCGTCGCAGAGAAGTTCAGTAAAACAGCTTCCGACAAAAGGCCTTCTCGATACCGAGAAGGCCTTTTGTCGGAAGCTGTTTTTTACTACCCCACGCTGCCATAAAGCTGTTCACGTGGCCTTATTCAGCACTTAAGCATTTTGGCCCTATGCTATTAGACTTTGCTTTTCGCTGGGGTCCAGGAAAGCTGCTGTAGAAAATGCCACACTACTAACCGGGTAGCTGGTAAGTAAGGGAGGCTTGTAATGATTGGCGGTGCTGAAAGCCAATGTAGGTTTGGCTAGCCTTCGAGTAGTCCTCATCAGCCGTGAGTTTGGTTAAGCCCCAGTAGGCACGTAGTCCTATCCCAAGGCCGGCAGGCAGCTTTACCCCGACGCCTAGGCATGGCCCAGCGTCGAAGCGACGGTAGCTGCTGCTAGCCGCTAGGTCAACGTCGATGGTGTTGTTAACGCTACTGTTATTGTTTCTGTGTCGAGCACTTTCGGCGCGGCCCCCCACTAGCAAGCCAACCTGTGGCCCAGCTTCGAGGTAAAATGCCCCTATGCTCGCCCGTAGTAAGAGAGGTAGGTTCAGGTACGACAGCGACTGGTCGTATTCGCTGTGGGGTGGTCCTTCAAAGTAAACATGACCAAGAGGTGCCAACGGTGTATAATTGACATAGAAGCGCTCGCGGCTGAACTGGACTTCGGGGACGAACGCTAGATGCTTGCTAAGCGGCACCTGATAATAGAGACCAATTTGGTAGCCAGCCAGGCGGCTCGTCGTTGGGTTGTCATCTTTCATACGCGTTCCCTTCGTGAAGATGGTTGTATTGCCCCCAACCCGTACGCCTAGCTGCGCGTGGGCGGAACTCGCCAGTAGCAGGCCACCGCTGAGTAAGAATAGTGCTCGTTTCATAATGAAAAGGAAAGACAGACAACCGGAAGAGCCACGAGGCTTTGTAGGGGTTGCATAGCAGGCTGCTTTTCACCAGGCCGACTTGCGCATGAGTTTCTCCAGCCGCCGCAGCTAGTCCATGCCTACGGAGTAGTTGAAGGCCCCTCCATCTGATAGTTGTACCGCCAGGTAGTGCGATTGGCGTTTGAGACGAGCAATTGAGCTACCCCTCATGTTGCCAGTCGACAACTTCTAGTGCTCCCCATCCTAGCTAAGGTGAACACGCTGGACCTAGCCAGTATTAGCACTGTAGACGCCGCCAAAATCGTAGAAAAAGCCGTTCGTCATCGTGCAAACGGCGAGCGCGCCTTCAAAAACAGCTTCAGAGCGCATTATAGGTGCACTTAACTCAAAAATGTCTCCTATACTTTTATCGCTAACTTCTGTAACATTAGGAAAACCCGAAGCTACTGTGGCGTTGCAGCCCTAGATAATTAGGCTATTCCAATAAAAATGGACAATAGCTTGGCAGTAATGCTCTGTGAGAGTAGGTGACCCGGCCGGGTCATTAATTGGGTGTCGGCCTAGCTTAGAGGTTCGCTATCTCCAAGTGATTTATACTTACTAGTGAGCGATATAAAGTAAGATATCTTGCTAATGATGAGATAATAAGGGTGTGAATTGAGTATGTAGGTAGGGCTGATTTGAGCCTTACTGGTCACACAAAAGACGACGCCACATGAGGTCGGGCTCGGTGCTAAAAGTGGGGGTGGGGAAACCTAGCTTGGCTAATGCGTAATTAAATAAACGAAAAATGCCCTCAGCGAGGTGCTGAGGGCATTACTTGTAGTCCGTAGGGGAATCGAACCCCTGTTGGTAGAATGAAAATCTACTGTCCTAACCCCTAGACGAACGGACCGGGTTATTGTAGCAGGGTAAGCGTAAAATTATCGAGGTTTTAGCCTCTTAGTAGTCCGTAGGGGAATCGAACCCCTGTTGGTAGAATGAAAATCTACTGTCCTAACCCCTAGACGAACGGACCGTTTTTGGTTTGGTGGTGCAAAGGTAAGACGGCTTTGCTTCAAAGCAAATGCTAGGTCTGATAAAAATGCTTTAAGGGTGAAATTGTGCTGATTTTCAGCCTAAAAAAAACTGTGAACACCTTTTGGTTGATGAAGCGGGCAGGAGGGACAAGGATGGATAGGCGGTAAACTCGTCTCAGCCCGTACCTTCGTCCCACATTTCACTGGTGCCGCGCAGGCGGCCCATCCTACTTCCATTTTTCCCAATACCATGGCAAAAATCAAAGTCGCCATCAACGGCTTCGGTCGCATTGGTCGTCTCACCTTCAAGTCGCTCCTCGGGCGCGACAATGTGGAGATTGTGGCTATCAACGACCTTACTGATAATAAGACGCTGGCTCACCTGCTCAAGTACGACTCAGTACACGGTCGCTTTGATGGCACCGTGAGCTACGATGAGGAGAGCCTCACCGTAAATGGCCAGCGCATCGCTGCTTTGGCTGAGCGCGACCCCAAGCTGCTGCCCTGGAAAGACATGGGCGTAGATGTTGTGCTCGAATCGACGGGACGCTTCGTAGATGAAGCTGGCGCAGGCCAGCACATCACGGCTGGTGCCAAAAAAGTGGTGATTTCGGCCCCGGCTACCGGCAACATTCCAACCGTAGTACTAGGTGTGAATGAGGACACGCTGACCGGTGACGAGACCATCATCTCGAACGCGAGCTGCACGACCAACTGCTTGGCTCCAATGGCCAAAGTGCTGCATGATGCATTTGGCATTGAGAAAGGCTACATCACTACGGTGCACGCTTATACCTCGGACCAGAACCTGCAAGACGCTCCTCACAAGGACTTGCGTCGTGCTCGTGCGGCGGCTTACAGCATCATCCCTACCAGCACCGGTGCCGCTAAGGCCGTAGGCTTGGTACTGCCCGAGCTGAAAGGTAAATTGGATGGTATCGCCATGCGCGTGCCTATTCCGGACGGCTCGACCACGGACCTGACCGTGATTCTGAAGACCGAAGCCAGCAAGGACCAAATCAACGAAGCCATTAAAAAGGCTGCTGAGGGCCCAATGAAGGGCATTCTGGAGTACAGCACCGACCCGCTGGTGAGCATCGACATCGTAGGCAACCCGCACTCGTGCGTCTTCGATTCGCAGCTGACTTCTACCAACGGTACGCTGGTGAAAGTAGTAGGCTGGTACGACAACGAGTTTGGTTACTCGACCCGCACCGCCGACCTCATCCAGAAGCTGGGTGAGAAAATGAATGGTTAAGTAATAAGTGCTAGGTGATAATAGTGAATAAGAAGTATTAACAGCTAGCAGCTAATCAGTACAAAAAGGCCTGCCTGCTAGGCAGGCCTTTTTGTTTTCTAGCCCGACGGGCTGCCCACGTTGGCCTTGCGTATTTTATGCCGCGTACTTGTTTTATTTTTAATCCGACGGCGGGCACCGGTCGCCGGGCCGAGTTTCCGGTACTGCTGGCGCGGCACTTTGGCTCCGAAGCCAGCGGTGATTATATACTGCGCCCTACCGAAGGGCCAGGGCACGCCACCGAGCTAGCGCGGGCAGCGGCCCAGGCGGGCTGCCGGGTGGTGGTAGCCGTGGGCGGCGATGGTACTGTGAACGAAGTGGGCCAGGGCCTGCTGCACCAGGCCGGCACCGCGATGGGTATAGTACCGCGTGGCTCGGGCAATGGCTTGGCCCGCCACCTAAAGGTGCCGCTAAACCTAGGGGCGGCGCTGCGGCGGCTGCGGCAGCCCACATTCAGCCACATGGATGTGGGACGAATAAATGGCCGGCCATTTTTTTGCACGGCAGGTCTGGGCTTTGATGCGCGCGTGAGCCAGCAGTTTGCGCAGGCCGGCTCGCGCGGGCTTAGTACCTACTTGCGCGTGACCCTGCAAGAGTATAAGACGTTTGAGCCTGTGCCGGTTGAAGTTGAAACCAATGGCCAAACACTGCGCACCGATTGCTACGTGCTGGCTTTTGCTAATGCGTCGCAATACGGCAACAATGCCTACATCGCGCCCAATGCCGACCTGCGTGATGGCCTGCTCGATATGTGCCTCATGAACGCACTGCCGCCTTGGCGAGCCGTGCAGGTGGTGCTAGGAATGGCCCTCGGTACGCTGCCACGCACCGGTGGCGCGGCTTATAGCCATACCAGTCAGGCTACGGTGCGCGCGGCTACGCCCATCGGCTGCCATGCCGACGGCGACTACCTAGGGCACGCCACCGAGTTTGTAATCGACCTACTGCCGCTGGCGTTAGAAGTAGCCGTGTAGCGGGCTATCCGCAATCCGGCTGGGCTAGCTAGCCGTAAGCTGGTGCGTGGAGGCTTATTTCTACTAGCAAATGAGCCTAAAGCGAAAGCAAATTGTTACGCAATTGCTACCGAATAACTACCTTATTTAACGATAATGGACCAGGATTTTATCAAGGAATTGCAGGTGCAGCTCCAGCCAGCTCGCCAGCGCATGGTGGACCATACGCTATACCGCCGCATCGAGTCGCTCGACGACTTGCGGGTGTTTATGAGCTACCACGTATTTGCGGTCTGGGATTTTATGTCACTGCTCAAGGCCTTGCAGCGCGACCTAACGTGCGTGACGCTGCCGTGGGTGCCCACCGGCAACCCGGCCACTCGCCGCCTCATCAACGAGATAGTACTAGAGGAAGAAACTGACGTGGACCCCGAAGGCCGCCCCACCAGCCACTTCGAACTCTACCTGCGGGCCATGCAGGAGGCGGGCGCCGACACAGCCCCCGCCGAGCGGCTACTTAAGGCCCTAGGTGAGGGAATGAGCGTGCCCGCCGCCTTAGTGGCAGCCCAAGCCCCGGCGAGCGTGCAAGCCTTTGTGCAGCATACTTTTGCCGTGATTGAGGCGGGACAGCCGCACGCTATTGCGGCAGCGTTCACCTTTGGGCGAGAAGACGTGATACCCGACATGTTTCGCAATCTAGTGGCTGACCTAGGACAGCGTTTTCCGGGGCAGCTTGATACGTTTATCTATTATCTCAACCGCCATATTGAGCTCGACGAGGACCATCATGCGCCGCTGGCCCACCAAATGGTGCGCGACTTGTGTGGCACCGACTCGCAGCGCTGGCAGCAGGCTGCCACGGTAGCTGCCCAGGGCATGGCAGCTCGCGTAGAGCTCTGGGATGGCATTCAGGCGGCTTTGGCTAAAGAGCCAGCGGTCGCGTAGTTTGCAGATATGAAAAAAGACCAGCGCCAAGGGGTGGTCTATTCTACCAACCCCGATTTCTCTTACCAAACCAACGAGTCGGGCGACATCACTACGCTGCCGCCCCAGCAGCAGCAGCTGCGCGTGCAGCTTGATAAGAAGCAGCGCGGCGGTAAGCAAGTGACACTAATCACAGGCTTTGTGGGCCGCGACGAGGACTTGCAGACCCTAGGTAAGCTCTTGAAGACCAAGTGCGGGGTAGGGGGCAGCGCCAAAGACGGCGAGATAGTAGTGCAAGGCGACTTCCGCGCCAAAGTGCTGGAAGTGCTCCTGAAAGAAGGCTACAAAGCCAAGCAAATAGGTGGCTAGTTAGCACCTACTAATAGGGAGTTACAAGAGTGTGCCCCACCTGGTTCAGCTACGAACCAAGTGGGGCACACTCTTGTGCTTAAGAAGTAGTGATTATCTATTCCTTTATTTGCTCTAGGGCGCTGCCGCTGTTCAGGTCTTTCTCGATGCGGCCGGGGCGACCGGTATAGCGCACTTGGCTGCCGCTGCTCAGGTCAACTTTTAGCTCGTCGGTGGCGTGTACCTTGGCTTGGGAGCCGCTGCTGAGGTCTATCGAAGCTTGGGTAGCGCGCATACCCAGCGCTTCGAGCGAGCTGGCGCTGGAGCCATCGACTACCAGCTTGGTGGTCGAGCCGATGAGTTCGGCTTGAGAAGCACTGCTCAGTTCTACTTCCAGGCGGGGCACGTTCACATTAAGGCGCACAGACGAGGCACTGGAGGCATCGAGGCGCAGCTCTTCGTCGTGGAAACCACTTACATCGGCTTGGCACGCGGCGCTTAGCTCTAGGCTGCGTAGGCGAGGCAGCGTCACGGTGACTAGTACCGGGTTACGGTGGTTACCAAAGGCGGAGAGGAGGCCGTTGTTGCCCCGGTTGCGCACTACTAGCCGGTTGTCCCGAATGTCGAGGCGCACGTCGCTGAGGTCATCGGAGCGGCCAGCAGCTTCGGCTTTGTAGGTGTCGCCTTGGCGCACTAGCACCCGGAACGCACCACTTACTTCGATTTCGCTGAACTCGTCGCTGCTGTTCGTAGCCTTGCGGGCTGTGCCGTAGTGGGCGGGGTCGGTATTAAAATTGGGGGCGCTGGTGTTGATACGCACCGTGGGCTCGTCGCCGTCGGTGTTCACACTCACCTCCGTTTTAGTCCCGTCTACGTCCACGCTTACTACCTCGTCATTGTCACTTTCATTGTCGTCATCCGAGGAGGGGCAGTCGAGGCAAGCAAACTTACCATCCCGCGTAAAGCGAGCACGGAACGACTTGTCGCCGTTGGTGTTGGGGCGATGGCCGTTGGTGAAGTCGTCTTCATCGAGGTGCTCGATGAAGCGGGGCGTCAGGCGGTATACTTTATCCAGGGGCAAGTACAAGGTTAGGCTCAGCTTCTGGTTGCGAAACGGTGCACTTTCTTTGAGGCGGAAGCCTTGGTCGAAAGTAATGGTCGAGTCGCGCTGGTCGATGTTGTAGACAATAGTCTGCTGCGCCGTGAGGCGAGCTGCCTCTTGCGTGCGGCCATTGGCCCGGAATTCTTCCTCTACGTAAGGCGCTTTGCCGCTATCGGCCGGGGCCACGCGCAAGTTTACCCATTCAAAATTATCCTCCACATTACGCGAGTCGAGCACGATGCCCCGGCTCGGAATAGCTTTCAGGCGAACAGTAGTATTGTAGGTGTCTTTGGCCTGAAAATCGCGGGCTACCTGCAAGCCAGCCGCCGTCGAGCCCACTACTCCCAGCAACCACAGGCCTAGTAGTACAAGCCCCGTAGTGCGCCCAAATAACCAGTAACGCATAATCAATCGCAGGCCTAGTAGTATCAACCCAATAGCCAGGATGCCTGCAACCAGTGCCATAGATATTGCACCCCAAGGCGGTAGGTTGCGCACTGCCGCGCCAAAGCTGTCGTCGAACATAAACCCATTGCTGGTTTGCTCTACAGCTGAGAAGGGAATGATGCTCAGCGCTGCACCTAGCAGCATTAGTACACCAATCAGCCAGCCGCCACCCCAGAAAATCAGCAGCCCTCCGATTGCCCATCGAATCACGGTGCCCAAAAAGCTCGCTGCTGGCTTGGCGCTGCGCGCTGCGCCCTCCAGAAACGTGCCTACCGAGCGGCTGCCGGCCGGCGTAGTGCTGTCGCCATCAAAGGCACTAGTGCGCAAGTTGTTATCAATGCCGGAGAGCGTAACGGCGTCGCCGCGCATCTGCATTTTTTCCGATACGGTGCGGGCCTCAGGTACCACTACCCACAGTATCAGGTAAATAAAGAAACCTGAGCCACCTAGGAATAAGCTTATCAGAAATAGCACGCGCACCAGTACTACATCGGTGCCAAAGTAGGCCGCTAAGCCAGCGGCCACGCCGCCTACTTTGCCAGTGTCCACATCGCGAAAGAGCTTGCGGCCGGTGAGTGAGCCCCCAAAGTCGAGCGTGTCGATAGGAGTAGGCGCATCCTCGCGCTTGGGCAGCACTATCCAGAGAATGGCATAGGCGATAAGTGCTAGGCCGCCGAAGTCGAACCGGTGACGAAATAAGCCAGTACCAGGAATGTGGTCGTAGATACCGAAGACATTAGGCAGCAGTACTAAGGCTAGGAAGACCAGCCGTACCACTAGCGGGTTTATCATAAAGTACTGTGCCAGACCAGCACAAACACCCGCAATCTTGCGGTGCGCTAGGTCACGGTACAGGCGGCGGGGCTGGCCGTCAGCGTCAGTACGGCCCGCCGCAAACGGGCCATTAGGACCGAAAGGGCCTTCTTTGCCAAAGGTGCCCTCCGTACCGAAAGCGCCTTTAGGGCCAAACGGACCGTTGGTACCAAAGGTGCTGCCACTAGCAGCAGTAGCTTCAGCGGGCTCGTCGTCCTCGTCGGGCGAGGTGTTGAAGTCGCTGACGCGGCCCATCTTGGCTGTCATCTCCTCCACATCGGTCAGGGTGATGACTTGTTTGTTAACAGAGAGTCGGGCTGAAAATAGCTCGGCAATGCGGCCCTCGATGTCGGCCACAATCTCCTCGTGGCCCTGGTAGCTGGCAAAGTGCGCTTTCACCTCGTGGAGGTAGCGGCTAAGCACTTCGTAGCCATCATCTTCGATGTGGAAGATGATACCCTGCAAATTGATGCTGATGTTCTTTTTCATGAGAAAGGCCGCAGGCGGCGAAGCGCGGCAGTTTTAAGCTGAGAAAGGTGGGCTAAAGTGCAGGTAGCTAAACAGGGCGGCGAGGCTGGCGAATGATGCCTACCGAAAGGGCCATTTCTTCCCAGGTCTGGCGTAGCTCTTCCAAAAACTGGCGGCCAGCATCAGTGAGGGTGTAGTACTTGCGAGGTGGCCCGGAGGTCGATTCCTTCCAAGTGTAGTCGAGCAAAGCGGCATTTTTAAGGCGCGTGAGCAGCGGGTAGAGCGTGCCCTCCACCACTATCATGCGGGCTTGGGTGAGCTCTTCCAGCATATCGCTGGCGTAGGCCTCCCCGCGGCCGATAATCTCCAGAATGCAGAATTCGAGGATGCCTTTGCGCATCTGCACCTGGGTGTTCTCTAGTTTCATGGGCGGTATGGGCTAGTAGTAGGTGAGGAACGGTACAAAAGTAGTATAGGTACTTTGTATTACATAATACTTGGTGTAAAATTTTTTGTTTCACCTCAAGTCATTATTAAAAAATATTTTCTCGCTAGTAACAATAAGAAAATTGTCAAAAATAATAATTAATGCAAAATATTGATTAGCAGCATGGTAATGAGAAATTATGTTTTTTTAGCAGAGGTAATCTTCGCTATGAGTTTAAAATGCCACACTGGTTGATTAGAAAAGTGCAAGAAAATGGTAGTACGCTACCGCTTGGTGCATCTCCTAGTAGCGAACTGACGAGCTAGTAGACGAATAACTAGCGGCTTGTGGAAAGTAGAGGCTAGTATGCTGGTGCTGTGCAAGCAGCTACGCGCACTATCTGGCAGTAACTTGCGTTGCCGTGACAATTTTTCTTCGTCTTTATATCTGCTATGTTAAAATCTACTCTTGCTATTCGGTCTTGGCGCGCGAAGTGGAGCCTGAGCTTGGCCTTAGGGCTAGCGGCCACTGCTGGCGCGCAGGCTCAGACCAAAACGCCTAAATACAGTAATGAATTTCTGAACCTAGGAGCTGGTGCACGTTCCCTAGGTATGGGTAAAGTGCAAGTGAGTTTGGCCACCGATGCTACAGCTGGTTACTGGAACCCTGCTGCCCTCACCAACTTGCAGGCCCGCTACGATGGGGCGCTGATGCATTCCGAGTTGTTTTCGGGGGTAGTAAAGAATGATTACGCCGCCTTCGCCATGCCCTTGGACGATAAAACCGTAGTGGGGGCCACGCTGCTGCGCTCTGGCGTTGATAACATTGCCGATACTCGGGCGCTCATCAATGAGTACGGGTACATTCAGTACGACCGCATTACGTATTTCTCGGTAGCTGACTACGCGTTGCTGCTATCCTACGCTCGCAAGCTAGGGCCAGAAGGCCTGAGTGTCGGGGCCAATGCTAAGCTAATTTACCGCAATGTGGGCTCGTATGCCAATGCGTATGGCTTTGGCATCGATGCTGGCGTGCAGTACAATCATAAAGGCTTGCGCCTGGGCCTAACGGCCCGCGACATTACAACGACCTTCAATGCCTGGAGTATCGATGCTGAGAGGTTTAAGGCTAGCGCTATTCCGGGCGAGGCCATCCCGACCAACTCGACCGAGTTGAGCCTGCCTAGGTTGGTGCTGGGGGTAGGGTACCAGTTTAAACTGCCCGCCCAATTTACGGCTTTGGTAGCCACCGACTTGGAAGCCACTACCGATGGTCAGCGCAACACGCTTATCTCGGCCGAGCCCGTAAGCATAGACCCACGGGTGGGTCTCGAATTTGGGTACCGTAACCTTGTTTTTTTGCGCGGCGGTGCTGGCAACTACCAGAAAATAAGCAACTTCGATCAGAAGCAGCAGTGGAAAGGCCAGTATAGCTTAGGGGCTGGCGTAGCCTTCAGTGGCCTGCGCGTTGACCTAGCGCTGTCACGACTGGCACTCGACCAGTCGGCGAGTGTCAACTCCTTGATTGTGAGCCTGGGTTATGGCTTCGGAAGCCGCGCAGGTGGCTTGCGCAGTGCCAACTAAATCCTCAGTACTAAGGGTGGTTGGTCAAACAACGTTTTAATCTACAGACTATTATTTCTATACCGCCGGCCTAGGTCGGCTTATCTAATAAGCGATGACACAACAGTACACCGCTGGTTGGCAATTTAGTAATGCTATACGGGGCCTAGGGAAAAGCTTGCTCGTACTGCTGGGCTTGCTGCTGAACTTGAGCGCGCACGCACAGTCTACCTCCTACGGCAATGAATGGATAGTGGCAGGCCAGCCTTATTATAAGCTCAAGGTGTGGCGCGATGGCATCTATCGCCTCGACTACAACTACCTACGTAGCCTAAACGCCACGGGAGTGGCCCCCGCGCAGTTCCAACTGTGGCGGCGCGGTAAGGAAGTGGCTATTTATCAAGGTGGTAATCAGACTGCGCTCGATGCTACAAGCTACCTAGAGTTCTATGGCCAGCGTAATGACGGAAAGCTTGATAGCGAATTCTATAAGAATCCGGCTGCCCAAGCTCACCAATACTATAGCTTTTACACGGATACCGCTGCGTATTTTATCACATGGGGCAGCCGTGCTGGTAAGCGCGTAGCGCAGCCTACGGCAACTGGCGGCACGCCCCACGCCTGGCGCATGCAGACGTCGCTAAAGTTCGTGGTAAGTCGTTATGTGCAGGGGTATAGCGAAAGTACAGCCCATATGCCATGGCTGGAGAGCGGCGAGGGCTTCTTTTCGCAAACAACAGGGGAGTATGCTGTGCGAACTGATAGTTTACTGCGGGCCATTCCAACGCAGACCGGAGTGCCTGCCATCAGAGCGGAGGTGTCATTGGTAGGAGGTACTATCCCAAGTGCCAGGAACGGGATAGCAGCCGGGCTGCATGTCGTGAGTGTGCAAGTGGTGCCACCAGGCGGAGGCCGTCGTGAACTAGGAGTACTTAAGTTTCAGGATTACAATCATATTCGCGAAACGTATACTATTCAGCCCAGTGATATTAACAATGGGGCAGTTGAAGTTTTTAGTATTGCCACCAATCAGCCATCAGTTGCGCCTTACGATGCGTGGCGCTGTGCCTACTTGAAAGTGACTGCGCCGCAGCAAAGCGTATGGTTCAGCGACCGACGTATCATCTGGTTTCAAAATGACTCACTAATGGCTGGTCCAGCCACTTATGAGCTAGATAATGTGCCGAGTACAGTAGTGGGCTACGATATTCAAGACCCTTGGAATGTGCAGCGGGTGGCTCCGGCGGCGGCTCAAACGCTGGGTAGCACAGCTCGCCGCTTTGTGTTTCCTAGTGCTTCGGAGCAGCGCACGCACCGTCTGCTATTGGCTGATGCTAACGCTTGGCTAGTGCCTGCTGTAGCGCAGCGAGTTACATTCAGAGTAATAGACCCCACTAAGCCAAACTTCGTCATCATCACCCACCCGCAATTGATGCGGGCTGCGGGTGCCATACCTAATGCTGCTCGGGCGTACGCCAACTACCGCGCTTCGGTGGCTGGTGGCCGCTACGATACGCTGATGGTAACCGCTTCGCAGCTTTACGACCAATTCCACTATGGCGAGCGGTCTGTAATGGCGCTACGTCATTTTGCGTTGTGGCTGACGGCCTCGGCTCCAGCTACACAAACCAAGTATTTGTTGCTGCTAGGTAAAGGCTTAGGGCCCGGCACAGTGCCGGGCCAAACTTACCTATTTGAGGGATTGCAGGCGCAGGGCGGCGTAGTAGCCACTGCAACCAGCCGCCTTCTAGGCGAGCAGGGGTTAGACCTAGTGCCTACTTCAACGGCTTCTACCTCGGATAACTTCCTTTCCAGCGACTGGCCCAATAATAACTTTGTGGCTAGGATGCCTACCGGCCGGGTGCCAGCCACTAGTCCGCAGGAGGTAGTGAATTACCTCGCTAAGCTGCAGCAGCACGAGGAGAAACTATTCAGCTACAATGCGGCCGACCCACAAACCTGGCGCAAAAACGTGGTGCACCTAGCGGGGGGGGCTAGCAATGATGAATTTCAAGAGTTTGGGAGCTATCTCGATGGCTATGCCCGCCGTGTACCGCGCCCTTTGCTGGGCGGCAAGGTTACTACGTTTCGCAAAAACACCACAAACGCCTTCATAGTCCCAATCAATATTGCTACGGAGCTCAATACGGGCCTAGCGGCTATTACCTACTTTGGCCACGGGGCCCTCGACTATTTTAACCTGGATATTGGCAAAATCGAAGATGCTTCTAATGGCTATCAAAATGTTGGACGTTATCCCATCATGATGTATAACGGCTGCATAGCCGGCGATTTTGGGTTTAATACGCGCATTTTTGGTGTCAACTGGCTGCTGGCTCCCCAAAAGGGTTCAATTGGTATGTTGTCTCAGGCCTGTGAGTCATACGCCTACCTGCTTGACCCTGTGCAGGATAAAATGTACGAGCTACTATTCAATAATACTACATGGTTTGGGCAGCCAGTGGCGCAGGTGTACAATGAGGTAGTGCGTCAGATGCAAACTAGAGGCGCTTTTCAGTCGTTAGTAGGGCAAGAACAACTACTTAGCACGACTTGGCAGGGCGACCCCGCTCTACGCCTCTACGCGCCAGCCAAGCCCGACTTTATCGCTAGCAATGCGACCGTATCGCTCGCGCCAGCCGCTGGGGCCTCAGCCATCACGCCTACTACTCCCTTCGTACTGAAGATAGGTGTAAGCAATCCTGCACGTATTACCACCGAGCCAGTTGAAATCAGGGTAACGCGCACTTACAGTGGCGGCCGCCGGGCGGCTGAGGTGCTAACCCAAACTTTCCGTCAGGCGTGGGCACGCGACACAACTTACATCTTTACTCTGAACAATACGGGCGACGTGTATGGTGATAATACCTTCAAAGTAGAGCTGGACTACGCCAATAAAGTAGCCGAGCTAGACGAAACTAATAACACGGCTACTATCACGTATTCTTTCTTGAAAGGAGGAATCACGCTGGTAACACCGACTGAGTTTGCCATTATTAATACCACTCGCCCCCAATTGGTGGCGCAGAATAATGATGCGGCGGCCGTCGTGCGAGGCTACGATTTCCAGGTTGATACGGTGGCTACCTTCAATAGTGGCGCGCTCAAGCAAGTGCTCAATCTGTCAGGACCGCCTGTGGTGAGCTGGCAGCCGCCAACGTTGGTAGGCGCGCGTGCCGACTCTGTGGTATGGTACTGGCGAGTACGCTTTAGCGAGCCGCTGGCAGGAGAAGACCCCAACTGGCAGCAGTCTTCTTTCCGGGTTATCACAGGGGCCGTAGCGGGTGGCTGGTCGCAGAGCCACCACGCGCAGTTTCAGCGCGACCAACTCCAGAGTGTGGCGGTAGCGCCTCCAGCCGGTCGCTGGAGCTTTGCCGACCAGCGCCAGACCGTCGCCCTATTCACTGTAGGTGGTGGGGGCGTAGGCGCTGGCAACACCTTTAACATTGGCAATGGCTACGGTATTCGGACCGATATGACGGTGCCGCCCTTCCTTGGCGAGTGCGGTACTGACTCGCCCAACCTACTGCTGGTAGCGTTGGATGGCCGCACCCTCAAACGCGTAACAGTGCCTGGGGGCCCCTACGCCACGTGCGGCCTAGGCGACCAATTATTTTACCACTTTGGTAGCACCAGTGGTGATACCCTCGACAACCTGAACAACAGCGCAGCCCGTCAGCAGCAACTTGTCACGTTCCTTAATAACGTGCCTGATGGAGCTTACGTAGCTCTCGTTAGTATGAACCGCCTGCGCTACGCCGCTTTCCCGGCTGCTGTGCGCACAGCACTCACCAAGCTACTAGGGAGCCAACTCGCCGCCAGTGGGCAGCTGCGCAACGGCGAGCCCTGGGCGTTGCTAGCCAAGAAGTTTACGGCTGGCGGCACGCTGGTTCACGAACAGGGTCCCGACCGCACCCTAGCTCAGGCAAGCTATAACCAGCTGGTAAGCTTTGTAGACACTGTGCGCGCGCCAGGCCAGGCTGGCAAAGTATTGAGTACACGCATCGGCCCAGCCACTGAGTGGCAAACGCTCTTTAATGTTATCAAGCGAGAGAACACTACCTCTGATTATACCCTGCGCGTGCTGGGGATTGATGCCAGCAACGTAGCTACTGAGCTAGCGCCCGACGTGAAAACTAAGTCGTACAGCTTAGCCTCAGTACCAGCTGCTAAATATCCCTATTTGCAGCTTGAGGTAACCCTGCGTGACTCGGTGAATCGGGTGCCTCCTCAATTGCGCCAGTGGTTAGTAGCCTACAAGCCGCTGCCCGAGGGGACCGTGCGCCGCGACTTGGTGGCTAGTGCCACCTATGCCCCAGCCACCTTGCTTGGGCAAGCCTCTAATGGGACCATTAAATTTCCGGTGGTGTTTCAGAATATTGGTGGCATCGACTTCGGGGCCCCACTTACTACACGCATCGACTTGCTGAATGCCAACGGCGTTTCGGTGAAGTCAGCAGTTTTTACGGCCCCTAGTATCCTTAAAGCCGGGGAAAGCATGACGGTGCAGGTAAGCCTGGACGTGGTAGGTGTATTCGGTACCCTAACGCCGGTAGTAACGGTAAACCCTGTGACCAACCGCCAGCCCGAGCTGTATTTCTTCAACAATACGCTGACGCTTGCGCCTTTTACCATCACCGACGGCAACGTGCCGCCCACCCTCGATGTGGCTGTGGATGGCCGCCACCTGCTCAACGGTGACCTAGTGTCGTCAACACCGGCTATCAGCATTCAGCTAAAGGACGAGGATAAGCTACGGCACATTAAAGACGCGTCGGCCTTCACCGTGCTGCTTCAGAAGCCTAACCAAGCTACTCCTACCTTGGTAAACACTATTGGCAATCCGGAAATCCAGTTCACAACTGACTCGACCTCACAGGCTGGCACTGTGGCCCACCTCGACTACCAGCCCGGTAAAAATACGCCGCTCGAAAACGGCATCTATACTCTGCACGTGCAGGGCCGCGATAAGACCGGTAACGCTGCGGGTACCCAAGCCTACCAAGTTAAGTTTGAGGTGGTAAAGGAATCGACTATTACCAATGTCTATCCTTATCCTAACCCCGTCACGAGCAAAGCGCGCTTTGTGTTCACGGTGACTGGACATGAACTGCCGCGCGACATGAAAATCCAGATTATGACGCTCACTGGCAAGGTAGTGCGTGAGATTTTTATGAGCGAGCTCGGTCCGCTGCACATCGGTAACAATATCACGGACTATGCCTGGGATGGTACCGACCAGTACGGCGACCACCTAGCCAACGGCACTTACCTCTACCGCGTGTCGCTCAATGACCCTAACGGGCAGTTCAGCCAGCGCTCCACTGCTGGCGACAAAGCTTTCCAGAAAGACTGGGGCAAGCTTGTATTGCTGCGATAAAGAGAAAGCCAAGAACAAAAAAGGCTCGTCTACTAGTTTAGACGAGCCTTTTTTGTTCTTGGCTTTCTAGCGCCGCCGTAGCGTCACAAAGCTGTAGGCTACGGCGTGGCGGTTGTCGGTGGGGTAGCGGTGGCGGGTTTCCTCACGCCATTCGGTGGGCGAGAGCGTAGGAAAGAAGGTGTCGCCATCGGGCACAGTGGTGTGCACTTCGGTGAGGTGCACTACGGCGGCTCCAGGCAGGGCCTGGCGGTATATTTCACCCCCTCCGATAACGCATATTTCGTCGCCCCCTGGCTGGGTAGCGGCTAGTGTAAGCGCCTCGGATAAGGAGTGTGCCACGAGCACATCTGCTGGCGCCTGCCAGCCTGGGTGACTTGTGAGCACAATATTGGTGCGGCCCGGTAGCGGCCGCCCGATGCTATCGAAGGTGCGGCGACCCATTATAATAGGATGCCCTAGGGTGAGGTCTTTGAAGTGCTTGAGGTCAGCAGGTAAGTTCCAGGGTAGCTGGCCCTGGCGACCAATAACGCCGTTTTCGGCGGCAGCTACGATAAGGGAAACCATTGATAGTCTATGAGTGATAGGAAACTAAGCCGTAAGTAGCTCCTAGGTATTACTAAGCGCACGCCCCAGCTTGATGCCCAAAGTGGTAACTAAAATTCTAGCTTGGTGCCGCGCAGAAACTCTGCCACGGTCATCCTTTTTTTGCCTTCAAGCTGCACTTCTAGCAAGTCGAGCCAGCCGCTGCCAGTGGCCACCCGCAGGTGCTGCCGGCTGTCGGTGGCCCAAGTGCCAGGCTCAACGGCCACGTCATTGGGCAGCGCTTGGGCGCGAAATACTTTTAGGCCGCGGCCATCGGGTAGCGTAGTATAAGCAGCGGGAGCGGGGCTTAGGCCCCGCACTTGGTTGACCAACTCCAGCGCGGGTCGCCCAAAGTCGAGCCGGCCGGTTTCCTTGGTGAGCTTGGGTGCGGGGCGCAGGCCGTCGGGGGCAGTGGGCTGGGGCGTGCTAGGCGCATTGCCCGCCGCGATGGCCGACACCGTGTGAGCGGCCAGCTGGGCACCTAGGACCTTGAGCTTATCATACACTGACCCAAAATCATCGTCGGGAGTTATGGTCAGTTTCTCCTGCAAAATTAGGTCGCCGGTGTCAATTTCGTGGCGCAAGAAAAAGCTGGTGACCCCGGTTTCCTGGTCGCCGTGCATCAGGGCCCAGTTGATAGGGGCCGCGCCCCGGTACTGCGGCAGCAGCGAGCCGTGAATATTGACCGAGCCCAGGCGGGGCATATTCCACACGGCCTCGGGTAGCATCCGGAAGGCTACGACTAACTGCAAGTCGGCGGCGAAGCTTCGGAGTTCCTCCTGAAAGCCGGGGGCTTTCAGATTAGTAGGCTGTAGTACTGGTAAGCCGTGGGCGAGCGCCGCCTGCTTCACGGCCGAGGCTTGCAGCTGCCGCCCGCGCCCAGCAGGCCGGTCGGGGCCAGTGACTACGGCCACCACCTGCGCTTCAGGCAATGTGAGCAGCGTTTCGAGGGTGGGCACGGCAAAATCGGGCGTGCCCATGAAGATGAGACGGAGGGGAGTAGGCATAAGTAGCAATAAGCGCCAGCCAGCAACTTAGGCCGCCCAAGCGCGGCGCGAAAGTAACCCGCCTATAGCCAACGCCACTGAGCCAAGCTTGCGCAAGCCAACCTAGGCGGTGCGCTTTGGCTTAAAATAAGTAGCTACCAGCAGCGGATAAACCCTAAGGCTTAGGCTTCGCTACCGCTCGGGATACAACAGGTACTTCTTTCGCAACGCCTTGTAGCGGCCTAGGGCCGGCTGCCAACTGGTACGGATGCTGGCCTCGGAGCGGCCCGCCACCACCTGCGCCCGTAGCGAGTCGGTGCCAGCTAGCTGTTCAAAATACTTGGTGAAGAAGTGCTCCTTATCGGTGCTTTGCTTGTAGAAGTCGAGCAAGTACTTCAAGGTGAAAAACCCGCCCGCTTCCTGGGAGGCAGGCTGGTGCAGGTCGAGGCCGTAGCAGAGCTGGCCATTGAGAGGTGGGGTAGGGGAGCCCGCGTTGGGGCGGGGCGTGAACTGGTAGGGCCGGCTGGCCGGCTGCGTAGGCCCACCAATAACTTCAAATGGCCGCTCGGTGCCGCGCCCCACGCTCACGTTGGTACCCTCAAATAAGCAGATGCTCGGGTATAGCGCGATGGCCCGCGCTGTGGGTAGGTTGGGTGAGGGGCGCACAGGCAAGAGATAAGGCTGGGCGTGCGTATAACCCCCGGCTACTGACACTACTTTGAGCGCACACTGGCGGCCACTAGCCAGCCATTTTTCACCGTTCAGCATATTGGCCAGCTCGCCTACCGTGAGGCCGTGGCAGATAGGCAATGGGTCAAGCCCCACAAACGAACGGTGCTTAGCTTCCAGTACTGGGCCATCGACTACCGCGCCGTTAGGGTTGGGGCGGTCGAGTACTACCACGGTTTTTCCTTGCTCAGCGGCGGCTTCCATCACATAGTGTAGCGTGCTGATGAAGGTATAAAAGCGCGTGCCCACATCTTGGATATCGAACACCAGCACGTCCACGTCGGCTAGCATCTCGGGAGTCGGCTTTTTAGTTTTGCCATACAGCGAGCGCACCAGAATGCCGCTGCGAGCATCGCGGCCATCGGTGATAGTGGCCCCGTCGGCGGCCTCTCCCCGGAAGCCATGCTCGGGAGCGAAAATAGCCGTCAGGTTCACACCCCGGCTTTTGAGAGTGTCAACTAGGTGCGTGCGCCCTACCAGCGATGTCTGGTTGACCACTAGGCCCACTCGCTTGCCGCGCAGCCCCGGGAGGTAGGCTGGCAACTGGGCTGCCCCCACTTGCACTACCGCCGACACTTCGCTGGGTTGAGCCAGAAGTGGCGAGTCATTGTGGGTAAGTATTCCCAATCCAAGGGCACCTAGGAAGCCGGCACCAGCCAAAATGCGCATTATCATAGTCCAAAAATACACCGGTATGGTGCCCGACCGCCGCCCAACGCCAGCCCAGCCGTAGCTTTACGCCCGCTAGTGAACATTGCCCGTTACATATCAAGTAAGATGGACGGAGCCGACGTCGGCTCCTTTACCCATTCGGTCACCCGCATTGCCACGGTGAGCATTGCCTTGGGCATTGCCGTGATGCTGGTGTCTTTCTCCATCCTGCAAGGCTTCCGCGAACAGATTCAGGGGAAGATATTCTCGTTCGGTGCCCATATCCAGCTTTCGCGCTACGACAATACCAACTCACTCGAAGTGGCCCCGCTCTCCGAGCCCGACCTGCGCCAGCGCCTAGGTACCTACCGCCAGGTGGCGTCGGTGCAGCCCTTCGCCCGCAAAACGGCTATCATCAAAACTACTGATGAGGTACTCGGCGTGGTGCTCAAGGGCATTAATGAGAAGCACGGCCCCAACTCGATGCGCCAGAATATGGTAGCAGGCAAGTTTATCACCTTCACCGATACGGCCGCCAGCCCCGACATTGTAGTGTCGCGCAAGGTGGCCGATAAGCTGCGGCTGAAAGTGGGTAGCGAGGCGCTGTTTTACTTTATTCAGCAGCCGCCTAGGGTGCGTAAGTTTCGGGTTTCGGGCATTTACCAGACCGGCCTCGATGAGTTTGATGAGGTGTATGTGCTCGGCGACCTTCGCCAGGTACAGGAACTCAATGCTTGGCCCGATTCGTTGGTAGGTGGGCTTGAAGTGCGCTTGCGCGACTTCAAACAGCTAGACCGCACCTTCGAGCAGTTTTATGAAGAGCTGCCCTACGAGGTGCGCGTAGAAAAGGTGACCGACCAGTATGCACAGCTCTTCGATTGGCTGCAACTACTGAATCGCAACGTTATCATCTTCTTGGTGCTCATCATCTTCGTGGCTACCTTTAATATGGTCGCGACTATTTTTATTATGATTCTGGAGCGCACCAAGATGATAGGTATTTTGAAGGCCCTAGGTGCGAGCGACAACCAGATTCGAGAGATGTTCTTTTTTCGGGGAGTGTCAATTACACTGCGTGGTCTCGTCATTGGCAATGCAGTGGCCCTAGGGTTTTGTGCACTACAATACTATTTCCACGTTATCCCGCTCGACCCCGAAAACTACTACATGGACCGTGTGCCCATTGCCTGGGACCCCACCATGATGATACTACTCAACGTGGCCACGCTGGTGGCTTCGGGCTTGGCTGTGCTCATTCCTACCTACCTCATTGCTCGCATCAAGCCCATGGTGGCTATCCGATTTGACTAGCAGAAGGCAAGAAAACAGTCCGTTTGGCGTTGGGGCAGCTACGACGTCGGCTGGCCCCATCGTTCAGCTAGTTGCTCGGTGAAATGCCCACGTTAGCCGATGAAAATTGGGGTAAAAGCGGGCTGCGCCGTACCTTGCAGGGCTTTAGGTCAGCACAAACTTTACTTTTTACTTACAGCTAACGCAACCACTTTGCCGGCTGGCTTACTCTTAAGCGCAATCCATTACTCTTTTTACATGAAAAACTTCTCGTTGCGGGCAGGCCGTTTCCTGACCCTGGCGCTACTTCTCATCGGCCTGGGGCTGAGCAGCTGCAAAAAGGATGATACGACCACCACAGTGACTGGTAACTGGACGGCAGGTAACTCTTTTCCTGGTGTGACGCGTAGCGGAGCCGTAAGCTTTGTAATCAATGGCATCGCCTACGTTGGTACGGGTAATGACGTGAGCAGCACGCGCCTCAAAGACTTTTATGCCTTTGACCCCGCCAGAGGCAGCTGGACCCAGCTAACTCCTCTGCCGGCCGCTGCGCCTGCTCGCTACTTGGCCGCGGCGTTTGCAGCCAATAACAAGGGATATGTAGGCACGGGCTATTCTCAAGAAGGCACCTACCTGAGCGATTTCTGGCAATTTGACCCAGCTACGCCAACCGTTACCTCGACCACCACTAACGGCACGACTACTACGACCACCACTATTGGCACTTGGACGCGCATTAAGGACTTCCCGCTGACTACTACGGGCACTGGCCGCCGTGGTGCTGTAGCTGGCAGCGTGGGCAATGTAGGGTACGTAGGCTGTGGCTTTGGGGGCAACTACGAGAAGGACATGTACAAGTACGACCCGGCTACCAACTCGTGGACCGACATTGGCTTCCCTGGCAATAAGCGTGTGAATGCTTCGACCTTCACCCTGAACAACATTATGTACCTAGGCTTTGGTACTAATAACGCTACCATCGATACGCAATTCTGGGCCTACGACCCTGCTACAAACAAGTGGGCCGAGAAGCGTAACTTGGCTAACGTAAGTACCTCGGCCCAGAGCTATGACTATAGCGGCGTAGCGCGCACGCAAGCTGCGGCTTTTGCTATCAACAACCTAGGTTACGTAACGGCTGGCAACAGCGCTAGCAACCTAGTGACTTGCTACGAGTATGACCCCGCAGCCGATACCTGGACGCTGAAAAACCCCTTTAATGGCAAAGGCGCTGCAGCCCGTATTTTGCCCGTAGCCTTTGGCATCGGTAATATCGGCTATGTAGGCCTAGGTAGCAATGGTTCGCAGCCTTTCGACGATTTCTGGAATTTTGACCCCAATGCTGCGCAAGAGTAAGCCTGCTACTGCCTCGGCACTAGTGGCATTAGCTACTGGGTGGCACCGGTTGGTGTTAGGGCTAAGCCTGCTGCTAGGAGCAGCGGCTTGCTCTAGCACGCCCGGCAATATCGGTATTGGCCTGCCCAGTGCCGATGCTAATACGGGCGCTTATCTAATCGATACACTCACCATTCGCGCCTCGACTGTACTGCGCGACTCCATTGTTACTTCTTCGTCGGACCTCCTGCTGGTGGGGCGCTACCGCGACCCCCAGCTAGGTACTATTACGGCCAAGAGCTACGTGACAATGGACATTGGTAGCGCTTTCACGCCCGATCAGACACAAGTGTACGACTCCCTAGTGTTAGTACTCAAGCCCCTTGCGGTGAGCGCTACTAACCCTAACGCGCGTTATGGTGACACTACCAAGACGCAAACGCTGGTGGAGGTGCACCGGCTAAATTCCTTCGTTCCTTCAACACAGTATGGTTATGCATCGCCTAAGCTCACCCCAATGGGTAGCCGGGTGCAGGCCGCTGCGGTAAATGAAAGAGAAATTGAGCGGCGGGCTCGTCCTAGCCTCACTACCCTACGCGTGCGCCTAGCAAGTGCGTTTGGTGAGGAGTTGCTACGGGCCGGTAAATTGAGGCAGCTAACTAGCCAAGAGCAACTAGATGCCTTATACCCCGGCTTGGCCCTGCAGCCCGGTGCCACCGATGAGGCGGCATTAGTGCAGTTTGCAGCTACTAATGAAGCGTCGGCGCTTATTCTGTATTACCATGACCCCAGTGACCCTAGCACCGCTATCAATCACTCGTTTGGGTTGAGTACGGGGCGTCACTTCTACCAGGCTGAAGCTGACCGCTCGGTTACTGCTGGCCTTGGAGCCTTGACTACGTCGCTGCAGCAGATTAATTCTGCCCTCACTACGCAGCAGACATATATTCAGGGCGTGCTAGGGCTGCAGACCAAGCTTGAGATTCCGTATCTAAACAACTTACGCAGCTTTGGGCAGAACATCGTTATCACGAGTGCGGTGATGACTGCTCAGGTACCTGATAATACATCAGGTACGCGTAACAATATCGCGCCACCGGCTAGGTTAAGTTTGTACAGGAGCAATCGTAACAACCAACCTATTGCCTTGGTACCGAGCACCCGGTTAGAAAGTGATGTTACTGGCACTGGCACGCCTACTACGTTCGACTACAAAACGGATGTGGCTAATCTAGCAGGAATCAATCAGGCGGGTTACCGGTGGTCAGTACTGGAGTATTGCAAAGAAGTAATAAATGGAACAGTGTCTAATGACGGCTTGCTTCTCAATACGACAACGCCTGCCACTCCAGAGCGTGTAGTACTAGGCGGCCCCAACCGCTCCACCAACAAGTTACAGCTTCGCCTATACCTTATCAGCAATAATTAAGGTCGGCGACGTTGTAACTAGACTAGGGACTAAATAAACTGCCCCGGGCGCCTTGCTCGGGGCAGTTTTGCGTTTAAGCTGAGAGCGACAATTACTAGTAGCAAAAAAAACTGCCTAAAGCCATTAGTAGGCGGTACTTTCGGCCAGCTTTTACTGTTAAGGTATCGTGTCCGATTTGCTCCCTACCCCCGCCCACCGTCCCGACCTGTTGCGTGTATCTTACGACGACTACCGGGCGCTGCCTGCCATTGCCAACTCCGACCTTTCGCGCCTGCGTAATGCGCTCGATGGTCGCCCTCCACGCACCGACTCAGGCTCGGGCGCATTGAGCTTTGGTACGGCCTTCCACACGGCATTGCTGGAGCCGGATGATTACCAAGCGGGCCAGCCAGGTCTTAATGATACCCTCGTTTGGTGGCTGGTCGAAGGAGTGAAACTGAATACGCAGCTGAATCAGTTACTTGCCGACGGGCTCACCGAGCGTAGCGCGCTTTTCACCGAGCCTACTACGGGCACACTCTGTAAACTGCGTGCTGACCTCGTGCTCGACCAGCCCGGCCAGCCCTATACCGTGGTTGATTTTAAGACGACGATGGCTCGTGATGCTGAACACTTTCGGTGGCAGTGCTCGGCCTACGATTACGACCGGCAGGCAGCCTTCTACACTGATGCCTTGCACGCCGAACGCTTTCTACTAGTAGGCGTGCAAAAAGTAGAGCCCTTCGGTGTATTCCCTCTCGAAGTACCTGCTGACATGTTAGCCGAAGGCCGCCGCAAATACCTACACCTACTTAAGTTGCTGCATGCTCCTGCCACAGCTCCCGCCTACCGCGCCAAGGCGGTGCAAGATGCTGTTGATTCGCTAGGCCTGTAGGTTGCCCTAGTACTTCCTAGCATTAATTTCTGTGCAAAATAATAGTGGCTATCGTTAGGGCTTTAGCCAGTTGGTAGCGAGTAGTGACACCTAGGGTCAGTCATGCCTTAGTGAACAGTTGGCGAGGTTATTAGTAAAACTCCCGGTTTGTATTTGCTGACAAACACTAAAGAGCAGTACGGCCTACAAGGAGGGGCATTACACCTAGAAATTCCGAGTTAAGAACAAGAAGCCCAGAAGAGAGCGGTCTCAACAGTAGGACCGCTCTCTTCTGGGCTTCTTGTTTTTGAGCATTGCCCTTGAATACAGCCTATTTATCAGCGCCTTGTCTATTATTCGTACAAAAAAGTACAAAAGGTTCAGAGCGCAGTATCTGCAAGTTTAACTTATAAATTTGCTTGATTGTGCGTGCTTAGCTCTCGCAATAGCTCTCTAAGTGATACCGGCTCTTGCAACTGACGTAGAAGCTGAGCTAAGTAATCGGTTTCGGCGCGCAGGCTACGTTTGATTTCCCGCAGCCGTGTGCGCTGTTGCTTTTCAGTACCACTCCAAGGGGCATCAGCCACAGGGCGTTGGGCGGCGGTTAGCTGTTGGCTAAGTTGTACCTGTTGCTGAGCAAGAGCCTCTGTATAGCGTCTTAACAAATCGTCAGCCTCAGTAGTAGGCGGCGCGCTGGGGGCATCAGCTAGCAGAGATAAGAGTGCCGCGAGGTCGCCAGCTGCATAGGCCGCCGTAATGCGCTGCATCAATTCAGTTTGGGCCCGCTGAGTCGGCTCATCGGCCTGAGCAGTGCGGTCGGGATGATGTAGACGAGCTAGCTGGCGATACGCTGCCTTAGTATTCTGAAGTAGGGCTTGGCCTGCAGTATCGGCTTGCTGTGCCCGGGCCTGGCGGGTGGCCTGTGCCCGTTGCTGGCGACGCGCACGAGCCGTAGCGGCAGCTTGTTCGTGTAGCGGTGGCGCAGGAGCCTCGGCCGGACTAGCAGTCGGTGGCGCAGCCAACGGTGGGGTAGAGGCTGGCGCATAGCGCGCCAGTATTGCCGATTCATCTTCCCCAAACCGCTCTTGCAGGCTGTGAGCATTGCCTCGTAGCAGCTCCGTTACCTGCTGCTCTTCAGCGCGGCTTAGGTAGCCGCCGAGCAAGGCCGCTTCCAGTGGCTCATACAAAGCCCGGCGGGCCGCTACGGTAGCCGTGGCCAGAGGACCTACCTGCTGCCAATAGGCCTGGCGTGTGGCTGCTTGGGCCGCCAGTAGCGCCTGTAACTGCTCGCGTAGCGCCTCAACCACCCGAATAGTCTGACGAAACGCTTGTTGGGCTGGGGTGCCAGTAGGCTCATCAAGAGACAGCCGCTCGGGCAGCAAGCGGCGTATAGGAAGGGAGGAATCAGCCATCCCGGCAAAAGTAACCCAAGCCATCTTCAACCTTGTCAGCTGTGGCGGGCGCATCTACGATAGCTAGCAAAGCTGCACATGCCCACTACTGGATTAGTAAGAGAAACGAATAATCAATTATACGGGCATTAATAATAGGGCTTAATAAAATTGATTCGCATGTGTAGTATGGCAATTCATTCTTAATTCGAGTTAATTAATTTATATTAAAAATAATTTGTAAATTAGTTGCATATATAAAAAATATTCGCCTACCTTTGTCACACTAAAACACCAACGCCATGTATCACCTCACACTCAGCCGCCGGAATTCGGATAAGATGCAGCCAGAATGGCTGCCGCTGCTCGGTACATGTGCCTGCCTCTAGCCCTAGGTTAGAACTGCCACTGCCCGAGCTTTTAAGCTCGGGTTTTTTTGTGTTTAGTCGGTTTGTCAACCGCTTAGCCTTTTCGCCCGATGCCATCTATCCGCCCCAATTACCCGTCGCAGCAGCTCCTGAGCCGGCCCACTAGCGGTTGGAGCAAGCGGCACAATCATGCTTTTTCTTTGCGAATCGAACACCGGTAATTAATCGGTAGTATCGTGCACTGGAAAAGCCTGGCTATTACAAGCTGGGTTTTTTTATGTAATTGCTAATCGAATAAAAATGTATTTTTATTCGCTGGGAAGGTATTGCTTTTACAATTCAAAAGTAATTACCTGTGCAATTAATTTTTTGCCTATTCATCATCCTTACTTCCACCCACCATGCGCTTCAACTTTAATTTCCGCAAAGCGCCTCCCCCCGTCCGCAACCATGAAGGTGCGCCGGCCTACGTGCTCACCCCAGCCCTAGAGTTGTATGCCGCCGTGGCTACCGCTGCCCTCAGCGACCACTTCTATGAGAAAGCCGACACTCGGCTAGCTCGCTTGCGCGAATTGGTAGCGAAGAACGAGCCGCAATTCGTAGCCCAGTTGGCGGTATATGCTCGCGAGCAGCTATACCTGCGCTCGGTGCCGTTGGTACTGGCCGTAGAGTTGGCGCGCATCCACCGGGGCGACAACCTAGTAAGCCGCTTGGTGGCACGGGTGGTGCAGCGGGCCGACGAAATCCCAGAATTGTTGGCCTTTTATGCTCAGGCCAACGGCCGCACGGGTACCAAAACCCTAGGTCGGCTTTCCAAGCAAGTGCAGTATGGCTTGGCTTTGGCCTTCAACAAGTTTGATGCTTACCAGCTGGCCAAGTACAACCGCGACGGAGCCGTACGCCTGCGCGATGCCTTATTCTTGGTGCACCCCAAGCCACGCGATGAAAGCCAGCAAGCGGTGTTCGACCGGTTGGTAGCGGGTACGTTGCCCACGCCCTATACCTGGGAAACCGAGCTGTCGGCCGTTGGGCAAGTTGCTTACACCTCGCCCGACGAGCGGGCCGCCGCCGTAGCTCGAACTTGGGAGTCGTTGGTAACCAGCCGTCGTCTTGGCTACATGGCCTTGCTGCGGAACCTGCGCAACTTGTTGGAAGCCAACATAAGCCCTGACGTGCTAGCCCACGTCTGTGCTACTCTGGCCGACCCCACTCAGGTGGCTCGCGCTAAGCAGTTGCCCTTCCGCTTCTTGGCCGCTTACCGTGAGGTACTGGCCCTAGGTGGCGGCGCGGTAGCCCCGGTGCTGGCGGCGCTTGAAACGGCCATTTCAGCCAGCGTGCATAACCTGCGTGGGTTTGACGGCACCACCCGCGTGGTGGTAGCCTGCGATGTATCGGGCTCGATGCAACAACCCATTTCACCGCGCAGCAAAGTGCTGCTCTACGACGTAGGGTTGGTGCTGGGTATGCTGTTGCAAAGCCGCTGCCAGCATGTAGTCACCGGCATGTTTGGGGCCACCTGGAAGCAAGTGGCTTTGCCGCAGGGCCAAGTGCTGCGCAACGTGCAGGAGCTATATCGCCGTGAGGGAGAGGTAGGCTACTCTACCAATGGCTACCTGGTGATTCAGGACCTGCGTCAACGCCGTGAGGTAATAGATAAAGTCATGATTTTCACTGACTGCCAGCTGTGGAGCGACCGTGGCATTGAGCTAGCCCAGGAGTGGGCCGCTTACCGCGCCAACGTAGCCCCGCAGGCCCGTCTGTACCTCTTCGACCTGGCTGGCCACGGCACCACCCCGCTCGAGGTGCGCGCCGAGCATGGCGTGGCCCTTATCGCTGGCTGGTCAGATAAGATATTCGACGTGCTGACGGCTCTCGAAAGCGGCGACGCCCTTAACGAAATTCAAAAAACCGAGCTGTAACCCAAGCTGCCCGGCCGGGCCAATCAAGCGGAACTCCCGGCTGCTACTGCTCGCTCAAGAATCGGTGCCGTAGCTAAGGCCGACTTCCTTGCGGTCTGATTGGGGGCACGTACCCCGTCAGAAACGGCCGAAAGGCCAGTAGCCCTAGTACTTGTCGCCCGATTTTTTAATCTTATTTATCATTGAAAGAGTTCTTCATGAATCGCGAATACCGCCAACAACTGGCCCGCGAAACCTTAGCCGCCTTGGAGCGGGGTAGCTATAACGGGCCTAGTGGTCTCGTAGAGTTTGCTACTGCCCAGCGCGCCGCTCAAGTAGGTAGCCACCTCTATCGCCCGGCCGATGCGGCTGACCTCCTGCGCGAGTTAACGTGGCCTTCCGGCCCGCTGGCCGAGGTGCGGGTGGCTAGCGTCACCACGTTAGAGGCTGCCGCACAGCTGGCAGTGGAATTTGGTAGGGTAGGGGTACTGAATTTTGCTTCAGCCCGTAACCCTGGTGGGGGCTTCCTGGGTGGTAGCCAGGCGCAGGAGGAAAGCCTAGCTCGGTCGTCGGGGCTGTACCCATGTCTTGCGCAATTTGCGGATATGTACAGCTATAACAGCCTGCCTACCAGTACAGCGCTTTACAGCGACCACCTCATTTACTCGCCCGGCGTGCCTGTGTTGCGCACCGACGACGGTCAGTGGCGGCCCCAACCGCTGCTGCTCGACATCATCACGGCCCCGGCCGTAAATGCCGGCGCGCTGGCGCGCAATGCCCCCGACCTGCTGCCGCAACTGGTGCCCACCATGCGCCAGCGGCTGCGGCTGGTACTAGCCGCAGCAGCCCGCTACGGCGTGGAGGCGCTGGTGCTCGGCGCCTGGGGCTGCGGCGTATTCGCCAATGACCCGGCGCAGGTGGCGCAGCTCTTTGCTGAGGCGCTGGCCGAGCCCAGCATTCGGGGGCGCTTTCGGTGCATTGTCTTCGCAGTATTCGACCCCAAGCCACCGCATTCAGTGCTTAAAACTTTTGAGCGGACACTGAATTTCAAAGAATTGGCAACATAATTGTACAACACTTTAAACGCACATATTCATGCTGCATCACCTAGGCAAACGGCTGCTACCTTAAGGACAGCCGCTGGCCGGAACGGACTACCGCCGGAGCCACGATGCTCCGGCGGCCCGTTCCATACCTAGGATTAATTTCTTCTCTTACGGGTGCCATAGGCCAGCGCTACTTCGTGGTCATGTTTCGGGTGCTGCTACGGCGGTATCTGCGGGTTCGAGTCCTATGGCTGGCTTTGGTTACTGTTAAACAAGGCGTTAGTCACTTGTTGCCGCATAGCTCTATTTGCTGCTGGGTGTCGTAGCTAGGCGTTACTTCGGGTTATAAGTTCGATTCTTATCACCTGCTCTAATAGATACTTAAAGCAGGTGTAGCTCAACGGTAGAGCAGCAGTCGCAGGCGACTTATTACCCCAGCAGCTTAAGGAGATATCAACCCCAAAGCTTCTTTCTGACGTGAAAACAACTTTTCCATTTTTTGGCTGATTAGCAAATTAAAACGAGTGCCGTAGGCGAGTCATACTTCGAGAATTGCGCCCTTCGGGGTGTGCAGGTTCGAGCCCTGCCCTAGGGCATACCCTAGGTGGCGAAAGTGGTAGACGCACAATTAAAACAGGCTCGCCGCTTGTTGCCTCGTTGCCACTTGTTTGGGTGCCGTAGTCCGGCCATACTTCGCACTTTTAATGCCCGGGTCGCGGGTTCGAGTCCCGTCATTAGCTACTCAAATAGCTGTTGTAGCTCAGTTGGTTAGAGCAGGATATGAAGGCTGGGCGCTTGTTGCCCCAAACTAAAGATTAAAAACCCAGTGCCGTAGGAAGGCGCTACTTCGTCTGGTTGAAGCCTGCTTTCGGGTAGGTTGGGTCCGATTCCCGTTCCGAAGCTCCGGCTTTGGAAATGCCGCCTACCGCTTGTTGCCTGGGTTGAATTTTAAGCTTGCCTACTTCCTAAAAACCGGTGCCGTAACGGGGCCATACTTCGTCACGATTGAGGAGGTCGCGGATTCAAATCCCGCCCGCTGGCTTGGCCAGCGGTGGCGTAGTGTTTAGCGCACCTCACAGAAAGGCCCCGTGCCTGTTGCCTAGTTTTTTAGGAAGGTGCTGGCATGCTGAAGCTTACCCTACACGGCTAAAATTGGGTGCCGTAGGGCAGCGCTACTTCTAAATTCCGTAGCCTGCTAGGCTGCCGCAGGTTCGAATCCTGCCCGCGTCTGCTGCCTAGCGGCGCGGTGGCTGAGTGGCTAAAAGCAGAATTATGCCTATAGAGCCGCTGCCCGCTTATTGCCCCTTTTGCTTTTAAAATCATTGTATCACGCTGGCCAATAGCTGGCTAAAACTTTCCCTGAATCATGCAAAACGATAGTGTTCCCGCCGCCCAGCCTATGCTTTTCTCACTTCTCTCACCCCCCTAAGCCGGCCGCCCTTGGGCCACGCCGGCCCTGCCCACATGGCAAACCGATACAAACCGCTACCCTGGCGTGTGCGCGTGGCCCAGGCCGCCGATGAGGCCCTGACCCAGCGCCCCAACTGGGAAAAATGGCCGCTGCCGCGCCAGTTAAACTTTCTGTTTTCGGCTGAAGGCGAGGCCGAAATCAGCCGCCTGGCCCAGCCACATTCCGTGCTGGCCGAACTGTACCGCCACCTAAGTGGTCGCCCGGCCGATGAGCACTGGCGCATCGCGCACTTGCTGCGTCAGTTGGCCATGCGTCGCACTGCACTTTTTACACGCCCCGAGCTGGCGCCGGCCCTCATACAACTGGGGCGGCATTACCCCCGTCGCCAGCGCGAGCTAGATGACTGGCAACCGTCCTCGAAGAACGCCTTTCGGCAGCTCGATAGCTTAGTGCGTCACCTCTTCGACGGCTTTGGCGATGTGCCAGCCTGGGTGTGCCACCGCTGGGGCCAGGCCCCCGACGTGCGCAACGACTTGTGCCCGAGTGCCCTGCTAGTACACCTAGGTAGCGGTCAGCCGCTACGCAGCTTTGCGGGGCTGCCGGTGCGCCTCAGCAAGCGCCAGGCGCACCTAATGCAGCAGGCTCCCGCCGGTTGCACCTTCCACGAGGCCTACCGCTATACCCAGCTGGCCGAGCGCGGGGCGCCCGAGTACCTAGGTGTAGTATTAGCCTCACCGCTAGGTCGCCTCCCTATTAGCGCCGACGATGATTTGTACCTAGCCGTGCTCGACCTATTTCGGGCTAAGCCGGAGGTAGACGCTTGGCAGTTTGGACCGGTATGCGACTATGTGCGCCTGCGCCGCTACCAAGGCACGGCCACCGAGCCGCCACAACCCAGCTTTTCGGTGCGGGGTCGTTCGCTGGCATCACTGCTCGCCAATACGGCCCGCTGGCAACGCAGCCTCGGCCGGACGCGGGCCAACCCGCACTTCAACCAGCTGCTCGATACCAATTGGTCGGGCTTGCCGGTGCCCGGCTTTGTGGGCGGCGCGGGCGATTGGGTCCGCATTAGGCAGCTGCTGAGCTACCCGGAACTGCTCGAGGAAGGCCAGCAAATGCAGCATTGCGTGGCCTCGTTCATGCATCGCTGCGTGCGCGGGCAGGCGGGCATCTACTCGCTCACGCTGGGCGGTGCCCGCAAGCTTACGCTGCAACTGTCGCCCGAGCGGCGGCTGGTGCAGGTGCGCGGCAAGTACAATCGTGCCCCCACCGCCGAAGAAAGCGGCTGGGTGCTAAGCTGGCTCATGCAGGAAGGCATCACCGCTATCGACCGCGTGTGGGACCAATACTACGCACTGGCGTAGCCCTGTTTCGTTTTTCTCCCTTAAAAGCTTGCCGGATGCCGTGGGTCCGCGCTACTCCGACCTGTCACGTCGGGCCTACCTAGGCCCGTTGCGCGGGCCGCCCGTCGCTCCGGTAGACTTTTTTCATTTCAAAATTGGCTGTCCTCGCGAGCACAGCGAAGCAATCGCACCCGAACGGCGCGGCTGCACAGAAGCAATTGCTTCGCTGCGCTCGCAAGGACAGCCGATTAGTCACTAATTCACCATTTCACTCATGGCCTCCCAACTACGTGGCAATGACTTGCGGCAGCTCGGGTTTCCCGAGGGCCGCGCTATCGGGCTGGCGCTGGCGCAATTGCAGCGCAAAGAACACAAGCGCCTGCCCCAAACCGAGCAGCTAGCGCTGCTCAAAACTATTCTGACTAACCCTAAGGACTACCTCACTGACCTAGCCTGGAGCCACACGGCAGCCGCGCTTTTGCCGGCCCTGTCGCGCCACGTGGAGCTGGTGGCGCGCAAGGAGTATGCCACCTTCGGGGCCGAGTACATTGAGCAGGGCGCTATCCACCAAATGGAAGTAGCCATGAAGCTACCCGTGACGGTGGCCGGCGCGCTCATGCCCGACGCCCACCATGGCTACGGCCTACCCATCGGTGGCGTGCTGGCTACTAATAATGCAGTAATTCCCTACGCTGTGGGCGTGGATATCGGCTGCCGCATGGCCTTGTCAGTATATGACCTGCCGGCCAAGTACCTAGGGCAGCGCACCCAGGAGCTGCGCAACTTACTGCTCGCCAACACCCGCTTTGGTGGCGGGCGCGGCTGGGAGCGCGGCCAGCGCTTGGGCCACGATGTGCTAGAGCGCGATGAGTTTCAAGCCGTGCCGTTCCTGAAAAATAAGCACGCCACTGCCGTAGAGCAACTCGGTACCTCCGGTTCGGGCAACCACTTCGTGGAGTTTGGTTTGGTCGAAATAACCGACCCGACCAACGACCCAGGGCTGCCGCTGGGCCAGTACGTGGGCGTGCTTTCGCACTCGGGTTCGCGGGGCCTGGGCGCGAGCGTAGCGAATCACTACACCGGCTTGGCCCGCGATGTGTGCAAGCTGCCCGCCGAAGCGCAGTACCTCGCCTGGCTAGGCCTCGACACCGAGGCCGGCCAGGAATACTGGGCCGCCATGACCTTGGCCGGTGACTACGCCTCAGCCTGCCACGAGCAGATACACCGCCGCTTAGCCAAAGCCTTAGGTGAGAAGCCCCTAGCGAAAGTGGAAAACCACCACAACTTCGCCTGGAAGGAGCGCTTGGCTGATGGCCGTGAGGTTATTACGCACCGCAAGGGCGCCACGCCGGCTGGTGCGGGCGTACTCGGCATCATTCCCGGTTCTATGACAGCCCCCGGCTTTATCGTGCGGGGGCGTGGGGTACCAGCGTCGCTAGCCTCAGCCTCGCACGGGGCCGGGCGGCTTATGTCCCGCACTCGTGCCAAAGCCGAGCTCGGCGAAGCCGAAGTACGCCGCCACCTTGCTGACTACGGCGTGGAGCTCATCGGCGGCGGCCTCGACGAAGCGCCGATGGCCTACAAAGACATCCATACCGTAATGGCGAGCCAGCGCGAGCTGGTAGATACTCTAGGTTCCTTCACCCCCAAAATCGTGCGTATGGACGGCGCATAATTTTTTCGAGCGTCATAAATCCAGCTAATCTACCCGTCGCGTAAGTGGGGTAGGCTCTTTGGAGTCGTGTTTTCATAAGTAGATAGAGAGTATCCCTTGGATGCTCTCTATTTTCATTAATACTGTTTATGCCGTACACTAAGTATGGGTGTCTTAGCTAGAACTCCTTTACCTAGGCAATGCTCAGACGTATAGATATAGCCCACCAGGTTGGTTAGTTTGAAGCGATATGGCCTTATTCCTTCCTAAACTAGCGAGCAGCAAAAAGTAGAGGGAGCTTTTGATAACTAGAGTTACTTAATAATACCTTTAAATGCGCACCTGCTTCTGCGAGCCTAGATACATATGAACTAGCCGGATGATTATAAGGGCTAACTATTGCTCCTTATATATAAGGTATATAGAGGCAGTGCTTCTCCTACAGTAGTAAGTGTTGCGACATTACCCCCAGTGATGATGCTCTACACTTGATTAGCGAGAGTTTTGTAGCCCATGTCGCTGCCATGCCTAGCAGCGAGGTCCAGTATACCGAATCCCTAGCTTGGGAGGTCCGGCAGCTTTTAAGATGAAATAAAAATTGGTTGGTATTTGCACGGCAAGAAAAAAATCGTACTTTTGCACTCCCAATTCGAAAGGGACTGGCTCGGCAACTGACTCACTCGAAAACGCTGCCGAAGATTTTTAAAGAAAAATTTGGAAAGTCAAAAAGTCTTCGTACTTTTGCACTCCCAAATCGAAAGAGGCTAGTCGCTCACCACGAACTGACCTTAACAACGACAAAGAGTTTTATTTTAATCGAAAATAAAATTTGCAGATTAAAAAACTTTCCTTACCTTTGCACTCCCAATCACAAACAGGGCTTGCAAACGGCAAGAAAGGAGCTCGAAACACAGCTCACACGGTTACTTCAATTGGAAGTAGCATACGTTCTTTGAATGACGGAAATAGACAAAATAGTAAGTGTCTTGCTAGCTTCGGCTAGTAGGAAACAAGCGAAATCGAATTAGACAAACAAACGTCAATATACGAGCAAGGTTAGCATCTCGACATCAGCCTAGGTTCGCCTAGGTGTAGGAATATTTTACAATGGAGAGTTTGATCCTGGCTCAGGATGAACGCTAGCGGCAGGCCTAATACATGCAAGTC